>Ga0228702_1000118_pt1 | contig 71068 bp, 52 predicted proteins | sample McNCre217_Aug_MG_2_FD_178018 | JGI IMG/M metagenome (GOLD analysis project Ga0228702, IMG submission 178018) | Freshwater microbial communities from McNutts Creek, Athens, Georgia, United States - 20-17_Aug_MG | ecosystem: Environmental > Aquatic > Freshwater > Creek | place: USA: Georgia... | reverse complement strand
CACTGATGAGCACACTCACTCTGTCAACGATTCGACACAACTTGTCGAAGTTTGACCTCTCCGGACTAAGTATTCCGGTGGTGGTGCTCGTCATCATGGCGATGCTGGTGTTGCCGCTGCCACCGCTGTTGTTGGACTTTTTGTTTACTTTTAATATTCTTTGTAGCCTGGTGGTGATCATGATCGCCATCGGCACCCGTAAACCCTTGGACTTCTCGTCCTTCCCTTCTGTTTTGTTGTTTGCCACCATGTTGCGCTTGGCGCTGAACGTGGCTTCGACCCGCGTGGTCTTGGTTCATGGCCATGAAGGCGCACACGCTGCCGGTAAGGTGGTGCAGGCCTTTGGTGAGTTTGTGATCGCGGGTAACTATGTGGTGGGTTTCATCATCTTCGGTATCTTGATGATCATCAACTTTGTGGTGGTGACCAAAGGTGCGGGCCGTGTGTCTGAAGTGAACGCGCGTTTCACCTTGGACGCGATGCCCGGTAAACAAATGTCGATCGATGCTGATTTGAACGCGGGTGTGATCGATCAAGAGACGGCTAAAAAGCGCCGCGCCGAGTTGGCCCAAGAATCCGACTTCTTCGGCTCCATGGACGGTGCCTCTAAGTTCGTCAGTGGTGACGCCATGGCCGGTTTGTTGATTTTGATCATCAACATGGTGGGTGGCTTGATCATTGGTGTGGCCCAGCATGACCTGCCTGTGGCTGAAGCAGGTCGCATTTACACCTTGCTCACCATTGGTGACGGCTTGGTGGCGCAGATTCCTTCTTTGTTGCTGTCACTGGCCACCGCCATCATCGTGACCCGCGTGACCACCTCTGAGTCAATTTCTGAACAAGCCTCTATCCAATTGGCCAACCCCACGGCCTTGTTCATCTCGTCGGTGATTTTGTTGATCTTGGGCATGGTGCCTGGCATGCCGCACCTGATGTTCATCACCTTGGCGATGGCGGCTGCCGGCTTGGGTTTAATGATCGTCACGCGTGACGTGCAAGAAGAACAAGCTGAGCAAGCCGTTAAAGACGCAACGCCCACCGATGCACCCAAAGAGTTGGATTGGGACGATGTGGATCAAGTCGATCTGATTGGTTTGGAAATCGGCTACGGTCTGATCCCCTTGGTCAATACAGAAACCGGTGGCGAGCTGATGACGCGCGTCAAAGGCGTGCGCAAGAAGTTGTCAGCCGAGTTGGGCTTTCTGGTTCAGCCCGTGCGAATTCGTGATGATCTGAATATCGACCCTGACGCCTACAACATCGTGCTCAAAGGCGTGGTGCGTGGCAAAGGCGAAGTCAAAGTGGGTCGTGAACTCGCCATCAACCCTGGCCATGTGTATGGCCAACTTGAAGGTATTCCTACCCGCGAACCTGCGTTTGGTTTGGAAGCTGTGTGGATTGAGCCTTCGCAACGCGACCAAGCCCGTACCTTGGGCTATACCGTGGTCGATGCGGCCACCGCCATTTCTACCCATCTGAACAAAGTGTTGCGCGAAAACGCAGCCGACTTGTTGAGCCACGACGAAACCCAACAGCTGCTGGACAAGCTTGCCGCCAAGTCCCCCAAGATTGTGGAAGACCTGGTGCCCGGCAAGTTGTCTTTGGGCGTGTTGACCCGCACCTTGCAAAACTTGTTGAGCGAATCGGTGTCGATTCGTGACATGCGCACCATCGCTGAAGCCTTGACCGAGGCCAGCACACGTACCCAAGACCCCGAACAACTGACCGCCATGGTGCGCCCCAAGTTGGGCCGCATGATCATGCAAAGCCTGGTCGATGCTGACAGTGGTTTGCAAGTTATGACGCTTGAACCCTCTCTGGAGCAGCTGCTGCACAACGTGTTGCAACAAAGCCAGCCCGGCCAGCCCGTGGTGATGGAGCCTGGACTTTCAGAGAACTTATTTGCCGGCCTGCGCGAAGGCGCACGCACGGTAGAAGACATGGGTCACCCTGCCGTGTTGGTGGTGTCCCCCGTGATTCGTGGTTGGTTGTCCAAAGCCGCACGATTCCGCGTGAACGATTTGACTGTGCTGTCTTACAGCGAAATTCCGGACGATCAGGCCGTCAAAGTGATCCACACCGTGGACGCCAAAGCCCGATGAACCGAAACCTTAACGATTACCAAGACAGAGTGAGCTGACCCATGGAACTCAAACGAATCCTCGCCCGTGATGCCCGTGCTGCGAATGAAAAAGCCGTCGCCCAATTTGGCCCCGATGTGCTGATCATCTCCAGCAGCCAGGTCAATGGCCTGACCGAGTTGATCGTGGCGGTCGACCTCGCCCCTCTGACACCGGAAGAAGCCGAGCCGTTTATCAAAACCGATTTCGCGCGTGCCCCCAGCACCGAGCCTGTGGGGAAATTTGATGTGTTGCTGGGTCAAACCATTGATCAAAACAAACGTGCTGCCCGCGAGCGCCAAGCCACCCAAGTGGCCAAGCCCATTGTGGAAGTGGCAGCCGCCAAAACCGCAGCGCCTCAAAAACTCAAATCCAGCGCCAAGGCCGCACCCAAAGCAGCCGTGGATGAGGGCGCACAACGTGATGCCCAAGAGCACGACAGCTTGCGTGGCCAAGAAATTGTGGCCCTGGTGCGTGAAGAACTGGCTTCTTTGCGTCGTGAGTTCAAACTCGGTCAACAAATGGCCGCATGGCAAGGCGGCATGCCCTTGCCCGCTGTCTTATCGCCTTTGCGTGACGCCTTGAACGATGCGCCAATTCCTGTCGCTTTGCGCGCTTTGCTGATCGACAGCATCAAAGATCACGACAACTTGCCTGATGCCATGGGCGCCTTGCAACGTCAGTTGGCACATTCGGTAGAACAAGAAAAAGCCGCCACCCCACTGTCGGGCGTGCATGTGTTGGCCGGCCCTTCGGGCGCGGGCAAGTCCTTGATGGTGGCGCGCTTGGCACAAGCCGCTGCGCAGGTGCATGGCAGCGAACAAGTCATGGTCATCAGTTTTCAGGACCAACGCGCTGGCGCTTGGAATCAAACCCAATTACTCAGCGCTCAATCGGGCGTGGACAGCTTCCGTGCGACCAGTGCCGCAACCTTGAAGTTGCTGTTGGAAGAACACGAAGCACGCACCTTGATTTTGGTGGACACCGCAGGTGTGCAAATGAACGAACGCTTGACCGAGATTCGCGCCATGAACGTGAACGCACAGTGCCATGCGGTGATTCCCGCCGATGCATCGGCTGCGACCTTGCGCCGTGTGTTTGAGAACACCGACAACGTCTGGGCGTCGCTGATGCTCAGCAAGCTCGACGAGTCCAATCAGCCTTGGGCCTTGTTGCAGTTCTTGACCGAGAAAACACTGAACGTTTCAGTGGCCAGCACGGGTGAACGCACGGTGGATTTGGTGCAAGAGGTAGCCATGGCCGATTTGGTCCAACGCGCGTTGGATAATTTGGATCTGCCCAAAGCTGAAGAGGCTCCCCAAGCCGCACGTGATGCTGCGCTCAACGCGCTGGCAACTTCCAAACTGTCGCAAATTGCGGCCCGATTCAACCCCGAAACCACACAGGCTTGACCATGAGTGAACCACGTAAAACAGAAGTCATCGGCATCGCCAGTGGGAAAGGCGGGGTGGGTAAAACCACCACCTCCATCAACCTCGCGGTGGCCTTGCGCCAGATGGGGCATAGCGTCATGTTGTTTGACGCTGACCTTGGTTTGGCTAACGCGCAAATCGCGTTGGGCGCTCGGGCGGAATACAACTTGGGTCACTTTTTAGCGGGTCAAAAGACCTTGCCAGAAATCATGCTGACCACCCGCCAAGGGGTCAAACTCATTCCTGGTGCCTCGGGCATGCAAGAACTGGCCGCGCTCAGCGAAGTGCAAGCGGCCAGCATCGTGCAGTCGTTTGGCGCGTTGACCGAGGATGTGGATTTTCTGATCGTCGACGTGGCGGCGGGCATTTCGCCCTCAGTGCTCTCGTTCTTGGCCGCTTGCCAACGCCGCTTCATCGTGGTCAAAGACGATCCTTCCTCGATTGCTGATGCCTACGGCACGATCAAAATTTTGAGCAAAGAAATGGGCTTGGACGAGATTTACCTCTTGCCCAATATGGTCGCCAGCCAATCCGAAGGCTGGAAGCTGTACAAAAAACTCAACGATGTGTGCGTGCGCTTCTTGGGCGAGTCGGTGCATTACCTGACCTCGATCGAACAAGACGAAATGGTGCTGCGTGCCTTGAAAAAATACCAATCGGTGCTAGAGCTCGCGCCGGGTACGGCCGCAGCACGCGACTACATGCGATTGGCAGAGGCGTGTACCCATTTGCGCCCTATCGACCATCCCTCGGGTGGCCTTCAATTTTTCATGGAACGGCTGATTCAACACAGTCCGTCTGATGAATCATGAAACAAATGTCCCCTCTTCAAATGTACGAATCCTGCAAGCCCAAGGGCGAGGATTTGGTCATGGCTCATTTGGGTTTGGTCAAGCGCGTGGCGCTCCACCTCAAGGCCCGGATTCCTGCCTTCATGGAGCTCGACGAGTTGATTCAAGTGGGCATGATTGGCCTGCTTGAAGCTTCGCGCGCGTTTGACCCTGTCAAAGGCATTGAGTTTGAAAACTTCGCACACAGCCGTGTGCGCGGTGCCATGCTCGATGAAGTGCGTCGTTTGTCGTTTTTGCCTCGCTCTGCCGTGGCCTTCAACAAAGAACACAACACCACAGTGCATACCTTGGCGGCCGAGTTAGGTCGTGCGCCCACCCAGTCTGAAATTGCAGATTTCATGGGCAAAGACCTGGAAGACTTTCACCGCGAACGCGGCAAAGCCAAACGGTTTGAAACCTATTCCATGGAAGTGGTGACCGAAGAGGTGATGAGCATCGCTGACGATGCATCGCAGCAACCCGATGTGATTGTGGAAGAAGCTGAGTTCATGGACGCGGTGACCGATGCGATTGCTCAGTTGCCCGAGCGCGAGCAACTGGTGATGCAGCTGTACTACGTCGAAGAGTTCAACCTCAAAGAAATTGGCGAAACCTTGGGCGTGAGTGAATCCCGCGTGAGCCAAATTTTGTCGTCGGTGGTGAAAAAGCTGCGTGGCACCTTGAAAGTCGAGGGTTCTGAAACGGAGCAAACCCCCGCTAGGAGACGCGCATGAGTAACTTCATGATGAACATGATTTCATGGGTCCTGCTGTTGCTGGTGATCCTGACCTTGTACTTGATTGACAAGGTGAATCACCTGGCCCAAATGTATGAGCCACCTGCGCCACCTGCACCACCCGCGCCTGAGCCCGATCCAAATGCGGATGTTTTGTTCGCAGGCTTGGAAGGCAAGAAGTTGTGGGATGCGATGAACGGCAAAAAACTCGAAGGCTTTGACTCCAGTTTGGTCGATGCGTTGCGCCCTCATTACGAACCGATTTTGCGCAGCCACATCGTGGCTACTTTCACAGACGGGCTAGAAGATGCGGGTGGCAACGAAAGCCGCGTGCCGAGCTCGCAACGTCAAATTTCTACCGTGCGTGGCCATATTCAATCGTGGCTGCCTCCACAGCATTTGGGCAGTGTGTACCGTTCGGCGCTGGAGTTTGCCAGCAGCTATGCGAAAAACCCAGATCCTGAGGTGTTGTCGCGTTTGAAGCACACCGTCGACAGCGTGGTTGACATGCTTTACCAGCGTGTGGGCATGACCAACGAAGTGCCTTTGTCGGAGACTTTGTTTGAAATGCCACTACAGCAAGAAGCCCCGGCTGAGCAAGAACCCAGCGACGTCATGCTGGCGCTGACCGATGCGTCAGGCCAAGCTGAAGTGCTGCAAGGTGACGAAGCTGCTCAGTCAGAGCGTTTGGCCCAAGGCATGGAGCATGCGCAGGAATATGAAGCGCAGCAGCGGCAAGATGTTGCCGCCGAAACAGCGGCTGAAGTGGTGCCCGAGCACGAAGTCGTGCTCGAAGCCAAGCCCGCGTGACGACGCGTATGACGATGCATCGCATGTGCCTCAAGTTTGGCAATCCGCAACCGATACTGCTTGTGTCAGCAAGATAAACACAGGAGTTAGATCACATGCGTGCCAATATGCGAGCCATTCAAAGTTACGGCGATGTCAAAGTCACCAGCGGCGTAGCCTCGGCCAACAATGTGCAACTGATTCAAATGCTGTTTGATGGCTTGTTAGAGAGTATTTCCACTGCGCGTGGACATATTCAGCACAACAACATTGCCGAAAAATCCAAGGCCATTGCACGCGCCAGCCGCATTGTGTTGGGCTTGCAGGGCGCTTTGGATTTTGAAAAAGGGGGCGATCTGGCCAACAACCTCAATGAGTTGTACAGCTATGTGACCCGCCGTTTGTTCCATGTGAATGCCCACAACGACCTCGTTGTGTTGGACGAGATTTACGGTTTGATGCGTGAAATTCGCGATGCTTGGGAGGGGGTTCCTTCCTTGGTACCGCCCACCACGCGACCTGCTGGCTTGATCAATTAAGACGGTTGCTTTTCTGTCGCGAGACAGAATTGCCTTCTTTTTAAGTTAATCTTGCAGGTTGACGGGTATTTTTTCGGCGCATATCAGGGCTCGCTCTGAATGCGCCAACCTGCTTGGGAGTGTTAGATGTCAGCAATTATTGGTTTGGTCGTTCTGTTCATTTGCGTGTTCGGCGGTTTCGTGATCGCCGGCGGTAGTTTGGCGCCGATTATCAAATCCACTCCCTACGAAATGTTCATCATTGGCGGCGCCGGTGTGGGCGGCATGATCACAGGTAACTCTGGCGCGATTTTCAAAGGTGCTTGGGGCGGTATGGGACGTGTGCTCAAAGGACCCAAGTACCACAAGGAAGACTACATCGGCATCATTGCCGTGATCTCCAAGTTGATGAAAACACTCAAGGCTGAGGGTGCCGTGGCGATGGAATCGCACGTGGAAAACCCGGAGGCCAGTGCGATTTTTGGCGAATGTCCCAAGATGCTGGCCGACCACGGCTTGGTCGGTTTGGTCTGCGACACCATCCGTTTGATGGTGGTGTCTTCAGGCACCTTGAGTCCTTATGCCGTGGAAGACGTGATGACCGCGTCCATCAAACACCACCACCACAGCGAAATGCAAAATGCCGATGCGCTCTCCACCCTGGCGGGCGCTTTGCCTGCGTTGGGTATTGTGGCGTGCGTGTTGGGTGTGGTGAAGACCATGGGTGCGATTGACCAACCCCCACCTGTGCTGGGTGCGCTGATTGGTGGCGCGTTGGTGGGTACGTTCTTGGGTGTGTTCTTGGCCTACGGTATTTTTGAACCGTTTGGTAAGCGCTTGGTGCAAATCATCGACGAAGACAGCGAAGCGTTGAAAGTGGCCCAACAAGTGATCATTGGCAATATGCATGGTTACCCTGTACCGCTGATCATTGAGGCAGCCCGTGTGTGTATCAACCACCACGCCCAACCGACCTTTGGCGAACTCTTTGACGCGCTGAGGAAATAATGGCTGACGAACAAGACGCAGCAGCGCCTGCTGAAGCCGAAAAAACCGAACAAGACGCAGCGGCAGCGGCAGCAGCAGCGGCGGCTGCGGTAGCCGCTGACGCAGCGGCCAAAGCCGAAGAAGATGCGGCGCCAGCGCCGGTCATCATCATCAAAAAAATCATTGACGATGGTCACGGTGGTGCCCACGGTGGCGCTTGGAAAATTGCGTTGGCCGACATGATGACGGCGATGATGGCGTTCTTCTTGTTGATGTGGCTGTTGGGCGCGTCCAACGAAGACCAGCGTAAAAGCATTGCCGACTACTTCAAACCGACCTCGCAAAGCTTGGTGGCCATTGGTCAGTTGGCGGGCTCCAACGGCGTGTTGGGTGGTCGCTCCATCATTGATCCCGACGGTTTTCCGTTTGCCGCCAAACAAACTGCCTTGCTCGAACGCTTGACGCCGCGCTCCGAAGGCGGTCCCAACCCCAGCACCGACCCGGGGCAAGAAAACAACAATCCCTACTCAGACCCCGACAAGCTGACGCCTGAGCAGAAGAAAGAAATTGCCGCCGCGCAAGAAAAAGCCGACTTTGACAAGCTCGAAAAAGAGATTGAGCAAAAACTGTCGGAAAACAAAAAACTCGGGGGCTTGAAAGATCAAGTCTCGGTGACGCGTGACAAACAAGGTTTGCGCATTGAAATCATCGACAAAGCTGACTTTGCCATGTTCCCCAGCGGGGGCACGGGCATGCAAGGCAAAGCCTCGAGTTTGATCAGCGAAATTGCGGCTTCGTTGGCTGAAATGCCCAACAAGATTGCGATTCGCGGCCATACCGACAGCGTGCCCTTCAACAATAAAGAAGGCCGCAACAACTGGTCACTGTCGGCTGAACGTGCCGAAGCTACCCGTGCCTTGTTGGAAAAGAGTGGCATCAAAGAAAGCCGCTTTGCCCGCATTGAAGGGGTGGCAGACACCGATCCGTTCAATCCCAAAGATCCACGTGATCCGCGCAACCGTCGCATGAGCATCACGGTTCTCTACAACGACCAGGACTAGGGAAAGCTAACAGCACAGGGTGTCATTGATCAATGGCACCTTCGTGCCACAAGCCCTCATCTCCCGAGAGGGGATTAACCCAATCGAATTGCGTCAATGAATGCGGGTGCCAAGCCCACAACTTGTTGCGTGGTTAACGCCTGCAGTTGAGTTGAGGTGAGTGCGCCGACCTGGGTGCTGCTCATGGCGTTGAGTGCATCGGTGCTCAGCGCAACAACTTGTGCGGTGGTTAAAGCGGCCAAGGCCTTGGGTGCGAGACTGCGGATGCTTGCTGTCCCGATCTGTTGGAGATCTTGGGTTTCCATCGCAGCCAGTTGAGACGCTGAAAGCGCGGACAAGGCGGTGGTCGAGAGCTTGGCTGCCTGATCGGTGGTCAAGGCCACAATTTGTGCTGTCGTCAAGCCTTGCACTTGGGAAGATTTCAGTGCCGATATCCCCTCGGTTTTGAGTACGGCAACTTCTGCAGTGCTGAGTTTTCCGATTTGAATGCCGCTGAGAGCGGTGATAAAACCTGTGCTCAATGCAGCCGCTTGTGCCGTGGTGATGGCTTGCAGCTGGCTTGAGGTGAATGCGGCGACTTGAGCGCTGCTCATGGCATTGAGCGCATCGGTGCTCAGTGCAACAACTTGTGCGGTGGTGAAACCGGCCAAGGCCTTGGGCGCAAAACCTCGGATGTTGGCTGAACCAATTTGCTGCAAGTCTTGAGCTTCCATCGCTGCGAGCTGAGCGGCAGAGAGCGCGGACAGGGCAGAGGTGGTCAATTTGGCCGCTTGATCGGTGGTCAAAGCCACAATTTGTGCCGTGGTCAGACCTTGTATCTGAGTTGATTTCAGGGCTGATATGGCTTCGGTTTTGAGAACCGCGATATCTGCGATGCTGAGTTTGCCGAGTTGGGTGCCACTCAGGGAGCTCACAAAACCCGTGCTCAACGCGGCAGCCTGCGTGCTGGTGATGGCTTGCAGCTGGGTCGAGGTGAGTGCGGCGACTTGAGCGCTGCTCATGGCATTGAGCGCATCGGTGCTCATTGCGGAGACTTGTGCGGTGGTCAAACCGGCCAAGGCCTTGGCCGCGATCCCCCGAATGTTGGAGGTGCCGATTTGCTGGAGATCTTGGGTTTCCATCGCAGCCAGTTGAGCTGTCGACAGAGCAGACAAAGCCGTGCTGGAGAGCTTAGCCACTTGATCGGTGGTGAAAGCCACAATTTGCGCCGTGGTGAGGCCTTGTATCTGAGTTGATTTCAGGGCTGATACGACTTCGGTTTTGAGAACCGCGATATCTGCGATGCTGAGTTTGCCGAGCTGGGCGCCACTCAGGGAGCTCACAAAACCCGTGCTCAACGCGGCAGCCTGCGTGCTGGTGATGGCTTGCAGCTGGGTCGAGGTGAGTGCGGCGACTTGAGCGCTGCTCATGGCATTGAGCGCATCGGTGCTCAGTGCAGAGACTTGTGCGGTGGTCAAACCGGCCAAGGCCTTGGCCGCGATCCCCCGAATGTTGGAGGTGCCGATTTGCTGAAGATCTTGGGTTTCCATCGCAGCCAGTTGCGACGCTGAAAGCGCGGACAAAGCCGTGCTGGAGAGCTTAGCCACTTGATCGGTGGTGAAAGCCACAATTTGCGCCGTGGTCAGACCTTGTATCTGAGTTGATTTCAGGGCTGATACGACTTCGGTTTTGAGAGCCGCGATATCTGCGATGCTAAGTTTGCCGAGTTGAGCGCTGCTGAGGGCGGTGACAAAACCCGTGCTCAATGCAGCGGTCTGATCGGTGGTGAGCGCTTGAATTTCTTTCGATGTCAGGGCCTTGACTTGCGAGCTGGTCAGATCATTCAATTGACCACTCGACAAGCGTTGGATTTGGTTGTCTGTCAGCGCAATGATCTTATCGATCAGCAAAGTATTCAAGTTGTTGATGCTGGCGACTTTCTCGGCTGCAATCGCTTGAATTTGTGCCGTCGATAGACTGTTCAGTTGTGTGCTGCTCAGTGCGCTCAATTCTTGTGTTGTCAGCGCGCCCACTTCCGCCGTGGTCAGTGCCCTGACCATGGACGGGTTGTAGGAGGTAATTGGTAAACCAGAAATTTTCATGGGACCCGCTTGAATGCATCAAATTGACATGGTGAACTTCATGCAAAAAGCGAGCCAAATATTTTTAATAAGAATTTATAAGGCCAAATGAGTTATATAGATTTAATTTATTTGCCTCTATTTACTATTCAGAAAATCAGGCTGTTCTGAGCTCGTACTTGTTGATCTTCTCGATCAGGGTGGTGCGCTGCAAATTCAGCAACTTGGCGGTGCGTGACACATTGCCGGAGTTGCGGGTCAAGGCTTGTTCAATGATGCTGCGCTCGATTTGAGCCATGCGTTCCTTGAGCGACAGGCCCTCAGGCGGCAACTGCGGCATGCCTTGTGCCAGCATGATGATGCCTTCGATGTCGTTTTCTTCAGGTTCTGCCGCGTCTGTCATTTCAGCCAACACTTCGGGTGGTGGCGTCATCTCTAACTTGGCCAACAACGGGGCTTTGGCTTGCAATTCAGCTTGTGCAGATACCAAGCCTTTGGGCAGCAGGGTGGGGGGGATGGCTCGCAAGTCCAGTTCTTGGCCGGCGTAGAGGGTGCTGAAGCGATCGACCAAGTTCGACAGTTCACGCACATTGCCAGGCCATGGGTATTTCTGCAACGCCTCTAAAAAGTCCGGTTTGAAACGAATCGGCAGCTGGCCATAGTTGGCGCACTTTTTAGCAAAGAAAGCCAGCAACTCGGGCACATCGTCTGGGCGTTCACGCAAAGGCGGCGTCACCACAGGCAGCACATTCAAACGATAGTACAAATCTTCGCGAAAACGACCGGCTGCAATTTCTGTTTCTAAATCGCGATGTGTTGCGGCAACGACACGCACATCGACCTGGACCTGTCGACTTCCACCAATCGGGTCGACCGTGCGTTCTTGTAATACGCGTAACAATTTGACTTGCATGTCGAGCGACATGTCGCCAATTTCATCTAAAAAGATCGTGCCGCCATGGGCCAATTCGAAGCGACCGATGCGGTCTGCCACCGCGCCTGTGAAGGCGCCTTTGCGGTGACCAAACAATTCACTTTCTAACAAATCTTTCGGAATTGCAGCGCAGTTAATAGGCACAAAGTTCGCGCCACAACGGTCGGACTGATCATGCAACAACCTCGCCAACAGCTCTTTGCCAGAGCCACTTTCACCGGTGATCATGACAGTGGCGTTGGAGTTTGCCATGGTCGTCACCAGGTCCCGAAGGGCTTGGGCTGAGGTGCTGGAGCCGATGTAATGTGTGGTGGGTTTCATGTCAAAAATTCCTACACTGGATTGTCCAGTTGTTCTCAAAATTAACAAGACGCAAAAAGTATTCGTCTGCGCAAACGTTAAAGATGCAGTCCTTGGTGTCGAATCGTGTGGGAGACCTATTCAAGGACAACGACATGACACGCACGATTTACGTGGCACTAGCCAGCGCACTGCTGTTCAGCGGTTGCGCGATCACACCTCCCCCACCGGGACAAGCCAAGTTGGATGACTCGCCGACTACATCGGCGAACATGATCACGCCGATGACCGAAAAGCGTGAAACGCTGGTAGCCACGGGCTATGCAGTGATCAGCATTCAAAACCACCGCAACCCTTCGCAGCAACGTCTGCTCGCGATTCGTGCTTCCAAACTCGATGCCTACCGCGCCTTGACCGAGCAGGTCTACGGACAGCAGCTCGATGCCAACACCACCGTGGCTGACATGACCGTCATGAGTGACACCTTTCGCGCACGTGTGGAGGGGGTGATTTATGGCGCCGTGTTGGTCAGCATCACCCCGGTGGGCGATGACACTTATGAAACCACCTTGTCGCTCGACCGTTATGTGGTGAATGACCTGCGTGCCTTGTATGTGGCACAGCTGAGCAGCAAACGTCGTTGATGGATGTTTGAGATGTCCTTGACGCGCTGTTTCGTGGGGTGTTGTGCTGCATGGCTCTTGTCCTTGGGCGGCTTGAACGCGTCTGCACAAACTGCCAATCTCAGCCCAGAAGAGCGCCTCAAGGCCATTCGTGCCGCTTTGGTGGAAGCGGCCATGAAATCCAATACCCGCGTCAGCGCCACAAGTTGGATGGACACCAATGGTGCATTGCGAGAGCTCAATCGGTTTTCTTCAGAAATCAAATTGCGCGAGTTGCAAGTGCGCCAGTACTCGCGTGATGGCAACCTAGAGCCGCAGGCCGATATCGCAGCGACCAATATGGAGGCCGCAGAACCTGCGCGTTGCGATGCACCGCTTGCCAAAGCGCCATTGATGCATGTCATGTCAGTCGGCCTGGACTTGTCCCCCAGCTTGATGCCCGCCCAGCGTTACGCAGCACAACAAGTGGGACGTGCAACCCGAGCGCGTTTGCTTGATGCTTCGGCCCAGGCTCAGCATTGGCGGTTGATGACAGAGCCCGTGCACACACGCGCCTATGACCGTCAAATGTTCGGCCATGGAGAGGAGCATGTGCAATGGCATTTGCAACTGACTGTGGGTGCTGCGCCTGCAGGGGCAAGTACCGATGAGCTGTCGAGCTTGACGCTTTTGTGGCAAGTGCGCAGTCATGGCAAATCGAAAGTTTGGTACAGCGCACAAGATGTGCTGTGGATTGCACCCAGCCAGGCCAAAGTTGGCACGCCCAAAATCGACCTTGAAACCCAAGACGCCATTGCACAAGCTGTGGACCGCTTGGCTCAATATATGGACAAACAACTAGGCTGTGAGCCTCAAAGCTTTGCGGTGGCAAAAAATGAAGCTGGCCAGCTCACGTTGAATGCCGGGGGCAAAGCAGGCTTGCGCGTCGGTGATAAATTGATGCTTGCAGATCCACGTGTTTTGCCCACGCATGCTTTAGAAGCCGGGTCACTTGACGCCGCCGTGCTGGCCGAAGTTAAATCGGTCACGGCCTATCAAGCCCAGATCAAACAGGTGGCGGGTCGGCCACAAAAATTCCAAGGTCAGTGGGTGGCGTGGCCTTATACCTATTGAAATGTATGAACCGGAGAAAAAGCATGAACGCGCTGTTCACCTTACAACGTATGAGCTTGTGCACAGCGCTGGCCATCGTGCCTGCGGTGGCCTTGGCCGTGGCCCCGGCGGGCTCTACCTACAAAGTGCAGTCGGGCGATACGCTGGACAAAGTGGTGCGCCAAACCATGGGCGACAGCCCCTTGAAGCCTGAGTTACTGCGCCAGGCTTTCATGCAACAAAACCCCCAAGCGTTCACCAAAAGCTCGCCCCGTGCGCTGATGGTCGGTGCCGTGTTGACCGTGCCCAACCACGACGATGTGTTGCGCATACACATGAATCAAGTCAAACAAGGTGTCTCCGCCAACGCAGGTCGAGCCATGGCAACAGGTTATGCCACCACCGACATGAACATGAACGAGCGCAAAAACTGGGTGCGCTTTCCCTAAAGTCAACCATGGCTTTGCTCGGTCCTGAGGGTGTGAGCCATATTCCTCGCGTGGCGCCCGTGCATCTCGACATGCGTTTGGCCTATGTGGAGGCCCCAGTGGCGCGGCAACTTGGTTTGCACGACGGACAAATTGTGCAAGCCACGGTGGCCGTGCGACAGGACCAACTCAAGCTCGTACTCAACGAGCATGTGTTCAATTTACCCTTGTTTCCGTACATCAAAGATGGCGACATCGCACAGCTGCGTGCGCAGCTCTTACCTACCGGGCAATGGGCTTTACAACTGCTGCACACGGGTAGTTTTGCCGGGCCTGATCCTCATGCTGGCCTGCAAACGGCTACGCCATCAAGGCTCAGCACCTTGTTGTTTCAACCCGGGGGCTTTGCCAGCTGGTTGAGTTTGTTGCAGCCTGGTCTTTTGGAGTCGTTGGTGCCTGCAGGCAACACCGATTTGAAGAATCGCATCCATGCGCAGCGTTTGAGCATGGCTAATTTGCAGCCTCAAGCCTTGCGCCGCTGGATTTTGGGGCACAGCAAATCAGGAGAGGCCAACTTATTGGATGGCGTATCGCTGGAGGACGACACCAAAGCTACGCTGCGCTTGTTGATGAACGATCGAGAGCGTGCGGGTTTAGACGACGGTGAAACCCAAGAGGTTTTGCATCGCGCCTTGGACGAAGTGGAAGGGGCCCAGGCACAAGCTGCGAAAGACTGGCGCAATGGTGATTTAAATTTGGCTTTTGTGATTCCGTTCAAAGATGCCGATCCGCTGGAGATGCAGTTGGAACGCCAAGGCAACAAGTCTGGCCAGCCTAAAAATCCTTTGGTGGTCAACATGCACACCAAAAGCCGTGTGCTGGGCGAGGTCTGGCTCAAAACCAGCATCACCGACAATGCCCAGGTGGACCTGACCATGTGGGCGCTCAAGCCAGACATTGCCGAACAAGCCCGTTTCAATGCCAGTGAACTGACCTATGAGCTCGAAAACGCAGGCTTGGTGTTGACGCGTTTTCAGGTCTTCAATGCAGCGCGTCCCAGCGCCCAAGAAACTCGCCAACCGCCATCGCATGGTGCATTGGTTGACACGCAGGCTTGACGCTGATGACACTCAAACCCCCTTACTCGCAAGCCGTAGCACTGGAATATGGCCGCAACAAAACGCCAGTGGTCACGGCCAAGGGGGATGATGAGTTGGCGCGTCGCATCGTGGCCGAGGCCAAACGGCAGGGCGTGTATGTGACTGAAGACCCTCGCTTGTTGGCCATGCTCAGCCGTCTCGATGTGGGGCAAGAAATTCCGGAAGATATGTTCACCGCAGTCGCCGTGATCTTGGCGTGGGTGTATTGGCTCAAGGGCATGCAGCCCGGCGATGAGCGCAGCGCGTGATGGCTGGCTTAGGCCTCGCTGTAACCGCGGCCGCGACGCATGCGCGAAACGCGTCCTAAGCGGTCGTAAATTTCAACTGAACTGGTAGGGTCCTCGACCTGCAAGCTTTGCAGGGCACCGCGAATCGCATCGATTTTGCGGCCAATCAGCACTTCATTGCGACGGTGCAAGTCACGGCAATGCGCCATGTGCTCTTTGAAATCATCCCACTCTGCACCCAAAGCGTCAGCAGACTCGGGGCCTTGAATGCCTGCGAGTCGTGCGAGCTCTTGCAGCAAATCGTTTTTGCTGGCTTGTGTCGCCTCAAAGGCATCGAGATTTTGCGCTTTCAGTTGCTCAAACTCTAGTTCGAGCATGTCTTGCAGCGTGTTCGCCAACGCCAAAGCCTGCACCAGCGCAGTGGGCAGGCTGTCAGCCGCAGCAGTGGTTGTCATCTCGGTCTGTGACCGATCAGTTGGTGATCATTTTTTCCAACGCCACAAAGCTCTCAGCAATGCGTCGCGGATTAATGGGGTAGTTACCGTCCTTGATGGCCTGCTTGATGGCTTCCACCTTGGAGCGGTCGAAGTCTGGCTGGGCCATGACTTTTTGCGCAACATTGCTCAGGCTCACTTGGTCTGCTCCCGCCGAAGATTTTTCCGGCGCTTGTGTTTTGGCTTCGTCTGAAGCTTGCGCCGCAGAGGTGCCTTTTTTGTCAACTTTTTCGATGCTGCTGCGCACAGCAGCGTTCGATTGGGTCATACGACCATAGTTCGAAATAGCGTCACTCATGATGTTTTCACTTTCTTTGACACAAGGTCAAAACTTTTTCACAACACTTCAATCGACCCCAGATTTTAAAACTTGAGGCCATTTTTTAAATTATTTTTTACAAGCTCTTATCGACTTGTTTTGAACTCTTTTGGGTTCATTTTTACTTCAACTTTGCCGTGTTGAGTCCAGTGATCGTCGCAGTTAAAGATCGACCCGACTCGGTATTTTTTAAGCGAATTTGTTCGCCTAACCCACCATCTTGCTGAGCTTGCGCCCGCATGGTGATGGAAAACCCCTGGCCTTCGCCAGCGGTCACTTGTACTTCTTGTCCGCGTTTGACCAAAACAGCAGTTTTGAGATCAAAAGTTCTCAATGGAGTGTTGGGTGCCAAGTCGCGTATCAATTCCATATTCATCAACAACTTGGGATCTGAAATCAATTGGCTCTCTGCCCCTGGTGTTTGCATTTCTGTGGCGGTGAACATCGATGCCGTTACCAACGTGCCACGCTTGAGTAACTCTTGAGAGACCAAGACTTTTTGCACATTGGGTCCCAGAGTTCCTCTGCTGCTTGTTGTTGAGGCTTCGCTGCCAGTCCCCAAGGTGATGAACAACTGCCATTGTGGCTGTGCGCAGCGCACGCGCACTGACGGTTGTCCAGGAAAGGGTTGGTCAAATTGCAGTGTTTGTTGACAGTTTTGCACTGTCAGTCTGCTGTCTAAAGGGGCGACATGGACGCTGCGTCCTTTGAAAGACGGTTGATTGGCGGCCCACTGAATGGCCTGTTGTGTCAAGGCTTCCAGCGCTGGCGCTTGTGCAGCTGAATCGGGCGCCGCGCCAACACTGGCGTGCCATACCAAGGCAATAGCTGCCCACCAGCACCGGGCGCTCCAGGCGCGGTGACTGTCGGTTTTTCTTAGGCACGGCATTTGCAACATGGTGTAGGTCAGGTGTTGAAGTTTTGACATTCAGTTCAGATGACTACCCCTGATGCAAGAAAGAGACCAACTTTCTGAACCTTAGATTTTTTAACGGACTTCACGGAGCCAGCATGCGACTCGACCCGCCTTTCACGCCTACGGTAAGCGGCACCGATGCCTCGGGCATGCCTTTGCTCGCGCGAGGTCCATTGGCTTATGCACGCCCCGCGCCTGCGTTCACGCGCGCGATGGCGGCTGTGGCCCAACAGCCCAACAACGCCATGTCCAACCTGTCGGGTTCTTTGGCGCCTGAAGGCCAAGCGACCCCATGGAATGTGGCCGTGCAATCGGGCCAGACCTTAACGGGCATCGTGCGTGAGCAAATGGCGGCACGCGGTGTTCCGGTGAATAACAGCGAAGCCTTGCGTTTGGCGCAAATGGTGGCGCAGTCCAACAAAATTCAAAATGCCAACCTCATTCACCCTGGGCAGCGTTTGAATTTAGACAGCTTGGGCACTGCCGTGGCACAAGCGCAAGCTATTCAAAATGCAGTCGCACAAAGCGTCGTGTCGTCCAATTCCGCAACAGCAAACAATTTCACCAACGCAGCACAGCCTGGTGCTGCGTCGGCTTTGGCGAGCACGGCGCAAGTGCAGCTGTTGTCGCGTGCCGACCGCAGCAACAACCCTGTATTAGAAAAAACCATTGACCGTGCGGTGGAAAAAGGATTCATTCCCGCGCAAGACAGACAAGCGGTGATGAACAAAATTCTGCAGCTCTCGCAGCAGCATCGCTTCTCGCCGGACGATTTTGCGCGTTTGAGTTTGATGGAAAGCGATGGCCTGAACCCCAAAGCCACCAACAACCGCTGCCACGGCATCATCCAATTTTGTGATGGTCCTGATCGCGGCGCTGCCAGCGCTGGTTTCGGCGCCAACCCCAAAGCGATTTTGGGACACAGTGTGTTGCAGCAACTCGATATGGTGGGCAAATACTTTGAAGACACGGGCCTGAAGAACTACGGTCCTGTGGGTTTAGACGATTTGTATTTGACCGTGCTCACACCTTCGGCTCGCAATGAAACGCGTCCCAATGTGGCGCTGAATATTCCAGGCCAACAAGCGGCGTATTTGCACGTCAACCGCGATACCCGTGCGCCGATCACACGCAACTCGATCTTGGCGGGTTTGCATCAAAACGCCAACGAGCGTTTGGGGGTGGATGTCGCACAGCGTCAGCAAACCCTGCAAGCCGCACGCTTGAGTGCTTACGCTGCCCAAGCCTCGGTCACGCGCGTCGAATAAGAGCTGAGCCCAATGCGGCAACCAAGCGGCAACTTTTTGCCGCTTTCAGCGTCAAAACTACTGTGGCACGTCTTTTGCAACTCTCGTCACGAGATCTCACAACTTGAGGTCGGGTGTCAATTAATTGGAGTCAAGCGATGGACGTTTTTTCAAATGCATTCGGAATTCATGAGCGTGCGCTCGCAGTGCGAGGTCAGCGCATGGAAGTGCTCGCGCGCAACATTGCCAACGCCGACACACCGAACTACAAAGCGCAAGACGTTGACTTCAAGGCCATGCTCAAAGAAGCCAAAACGGAATATTTGACGGCCACCAATGAGAAGCACTATGCCGGCCTGACCGAAGCGCCAGACAACGGCATGCGTTTTCGCACACCCTTTAACAGCTCATTCGATGGCAACACCGTTGAGATGAACGTCGAACAAGCGCAATACGGTAAGGCTGCCAACGAGTACCAAGCCACCTTGCAATTTTTAGAGAACCGCATCGGCGGATTGCGCAAAGCCATGCGCGGGGAGTAATGAACCATGCAACTTGACAACGTCTTTGGTATTGCCGGCACAGCGCTGAATGCGCAATCTGTCCGCATGAACACCACGGCCTCTAACTTGGCCAACGCCAACTCGGTGGCAGGTTCTGAAGAAGAGGCTTACCGCGGCAAGCGTCCGCTGTTCAAAGCCTTGATGAAAGAAGAAATGACCCACGCAGGCGCGCAATTTGTGGGCGGCGTCAAGGTTGACCGCATCGTCAACGATCCCGCACCCGTGCGCAAAACCTGGGAGCCAGGCAATCCCTTGGCCGACAAAGAAGGTTACGTCTTTCACTCCAACGTGAATGAAATGTCCGAGATGGTCGACATGATGGCCGCCTCGCGGTCTTACCAAAACAACGTTGAAGTGGTGAACACCGCGCGTCAACTCATGTCGCGCACGCTTGACATGATCAAGAGCTAATTAGGAGTCCTCTATGGCGATCGATACAACATCTTCTATTAGCGGCATCATGACCACGGCGCAGTACAACGCGCAAAAGGCAGCCACACCACAAAAAACAAGCATGGGTCAGACGGAGTTTTTGACCCTGTTTACCACCCAGCTGAAAAACCAAGACCCCACCGATCCGGTGAAAAACGAAGCCTTTGTGGCCCAGCTCGCCCAGTTCTCACAGCTTGAAGCCACCACCGCTATGAAGACCAGTATGGAGAGTTTGGTCTCCAGCATGAGCAATGACCGCATGCTGGGCGCGGCATCTCTGATGGGCAAACAAGTGGCTGTACCAGATGGCCCTGTTGAAGTGACCAACACCACCGTGTCGCAAGGCACGATCAACGTGCCTGCTGGTGCCGATGGTATTCAGTTGCAAGTGTTTGACAGCAAAGGCGTTTTGGTGCGCACCCAAATCATGGGCGCCCAGCCACCTGGCGATGTCACGCTGTCATGGGACGGCATGAACGATGGTGGCACCGCTGCTGCCAACGGTACCTACCGTTATGTAGCGACCGTCAATAGCAAAGGCGTGATGAGCAAACCAACTGTGAATACCTACGCCACGGTCACCGGCGTCAGCAGTGCTGGCACCGCAGATGGCGCGATGCTGCTGGAAGTCGCGGGCGGTAAAACAGTCAGCCTGTCTGGCGTGAAACGCATCATCAATTAATTTCAGATTCAAGAATTTCTCTCAGGAGTTAACACACCATGTCTTTCTATACCGCGCTCACAGGTTTGAATGCCGCCACCGCCCAAATGGGCGTGACCTCCAACAACATTGCCAACGTGTCGACCACCGGCTTCAAACGCAGCCGTACTGACTTTGGTGACATTTTTGCCACCTCACCTTTGCAAAAAGCTTCGGCCACGATTGGTCAAGGTGTGGCACTGAAGAAGGTGACGCAAGAATTTGGTCAAGGTAACTTGGTGTTCTCATCCAACACCCTGGACTTGGCGATCAGCGGTGACGGTTTCTTCCCCTTGAAATCGCAAGACGGATTCCAGGACATCTTCACCCGCAACGGTGTGTTCATGATGAACGACCAATACAACGTGGTGAACCAGGCGGGACAAAAACTCATGGCGGCGTCAGTCGACTCTTCCGGCAAAGCGAACTTGGATGACATGAACGTGTTGACCATTCCGCAAAAAACCACCGGCATGGCCATGCAAACCAGCAAGGTGCAACTGGGTTTGAACTTTCCTGCCGATGCGGCGGTGATTACCAAAGACTTCAACCGAAACGATCCCACCACCTACAACAAGAGCACAGCGTTGACTGTGTATGACGCGGGTGGTAACTCTTATCTGGCTTCTGTGTATTACGTTAAGACCCAAAACGCGAGCCAGGCCACACCGAACAACAAATGGCAAACCTACGTTTATGTGGGTGACAAATTGGTCAACGCCTCATTGCAACAGGCCACCAACAGCACCGGTGACCTGATGTATGTCAACAAATATGGCGAACTCAAAGCCAAAGCCGACTTCAAGACACCGACCGAAATTGCCGAATTGAACAGCAGTTTTTCCAAGAAAACAATCAAGTTCTCTTTGGATGCCTTGACCGATGTTCGTACCTCGCAACCTGCCACGGTCACGGCCGGTCTGGCCACCAGCTTGGGAACCGGTTCTAACGATGGCGTGGACTTCAGCAATTACGTCAACCTCAACAAAACCGAATTGCTGGGCAAGCAAGGCAGCAGCGGCGTCACTTACTCCTTGAAAACACCAGGGCTTACCGATGGTCTTGCCGTGACGTTTGGTCCTGCGTCAGCACGCGTTTCTGTCAGCGTGGATCCTGATGGCACCAAAGCCCCCACAGCGTTGGACATTGCCACCGCGCTGAATAAGAACGCCAACTTTGCTGCATCGTATGTGGCACAAGCGCCAAGTTCTTCGGTGATTGCGGGTGTTCAATTCGGCTCTACAGCTGCTGTGAGCGATTTCAAAACTTTTTCTATGGCCGTGAATGGCAAGGTGTTGTCGTTCACCAATATTTTGCCGACCACCGCCACCATGACGGATCTTGCAGCTGCGATTCAAACCCGCTTGCGCAATGAAGACAATGGCAACACGGACTTGACAGTGACAACAACTGCCGCGGCAGGTGATACAACGGGTGATTTGAAAATTGTGGACGCAGCAGGGCGCACCATCAGTGCCGTGTCGTTGCAGAACCAGGGGGCTGGCGCTTTGGGTGGTACATCCAGTTACCCAGATCCCACACTCAAAATTACAGCGCTTGACCCCAACATCAGCGCAACCTCGATTGAGAATGAGTTTGTCATCAAGCAAGGCAGTGACAGCTTGTCTGCAACCAATGGCGTTGTTGCCTCTTCCAGCGCCAGCATGACCGCGACGTTGAATGACACACCTTATCCGCGCAGTGTGGCCAGCTATGCCATGGGCACAGGTCCTTTCAAGGCCACGTTCCATGCCAGCCCTACCGACATCACGGTGGCTGGTGACACCACGGACACCACGATCAAGGGGTTTGTGGACAAACTTAACGCCAACGAATCGTTTTCGGCTAACTACACCGCTGTGGTGAATTCGAATGGCACCAGCATGGATGTGATTGCCAAAGATCCCATGGTGTCATCACCCACATCCATCACCAGTGAATTACAGGTGTACAACACCGCCGGCACTGCGTTCAATCTGATTCCTAATGCTGACATCACGACCAACGCACTGGCTGGTTTTGGCTCTTATGCAAAGGCCGCTGGTGCAGAAATCAGCTCAGCCAAGCACAGCATTGACGAATTGAAAAACCTGTTTACCGTCAACGTCGATGGTTCCACCGATGGCGTGTCGGTCGGCCTGGATGGCTTGATCGCCTCGATGAAAAACGTGCCTGCAGCCAATCAAAAATTGTCGGGTACCCAAATCGCAGCCGAGCTGACCAACGAAATCCAACGTGCCTACGGCGACGAAAAACCCTTCAACTTCTCGACCGTTGGCGTGCCTACATTTTCTTTGCAATTGACCTTGGCATCCAACAAATCGACCTTGACCAAATTGAACATTGACCTTTCCAGCAAAGGCGATATGAAGCCCGAAGACTTGGTGCGTGAAGTTCAAAAACAAGTGAATGACAATTCAGATTACAAAGGAAAGATTGCTGTTTCCTACGATACCCAAGCGCAAAAGCTCTTGTTCACGCCCACAGGCAGCAACAAGGTCACAGTCACGGGTGACTCGATTGGCTTGACCGATCCTCTGGTGCAAGGTGTCAACGACGACTCAGTTGGCTTGGCCCTGTCGCCCTCGGTGTCTACCTCGCCATTCCGCGCCTTGAACGACCAGCGTTATGGCATGAAGGTGGAATACGACGCCGTCAAACAATCGTTTGTGTTCAAGTCGGGAACGACTGGTGACAACTCCAGCATTGCCATCACCAGCATCCGTCCTGGCAGCTTGGCCACACAAACCGCCAAAGGTTTGGGTATGACAGGTGACCCTGCGAGCTACACCGTGGCGGCCTCTACCGTCGACGCCTTGCGCGGTATTGCGTCCAAGCCTGCCGTGCTCACAGGCAATGCGATGGCGATCAACGTGGATAACAACTTCTCGGTCGACAGCACCAACAACCAGTTTGTGGTGTCGGTCAACGGCATCACCGGTACGGTGACTGTGCCGCCCAAAGACACTTACACCCTGGGCACTTTCACAGAGGCGTTGCAAAACGGCATCAACAATTTGCAAAGCACGACCAAAAACGGCTTGACCCCTGAGTCTGTCAACGGCGTCAAAGTGACGTACAACAGCACCAAGAATGCCTTGGAATTCACCACCGGAACAGCATCTACCGACTCCTATATCAAGGTCACCGGCGACGCCAAATGGGGTCTGGATGGTTTGGATGCCAAGTTTGGCACCACCACCACTTGGATCAAACCCAAGGCCTTCACCGATGAGAAAGGTGCCACGGTCTACATCGACGGGTTTGGCGCCGAAACCTCCAGTGCCACCGGCTTTGACACTTTGCCTGCTTGGTCTCCTGTCTACTTCGACAAAGGCGAGCTGACGTTTGATACCGCCGGTAACCTGGTGTCCCCCAAACAAGGCGCACAGTTGGACACGGTGTATCTGCCAAGTGGTAAAGGTGCTTTGACGATCAACATTGACTACTCCAAGTCGACACAGTTTGCGTCACCGTTCTCGGTGCTCTCACAGTCGCAAGACGGTGCACCCGAGGGTGACTTGGTTGGTTTGGCCATCAAGGACGATGGTTTGGTGCAAGCCAGTTATTCCAACGGCGCTCAAAAATCCCTGGCCAAAGTGGTGTTGGTGAACTTCTCTAACCCATCCGGTTTGCGCCAGATTGGTGACACCAACTACTACAAAACCTCTGACTCGGGTGCTCCGAAGTACGGCGAAGCTGGTGCGGCAGGTTACGGCACGGTGCGCTCGGGCGCGACCGAGCGTGCCAACGTGGACTTGACCCAGGAACTGGTGGACTTGATCACCGAGCAACGTAACTTCCAGGCCAATGCAAAAGCCATGGAAACCAGCACCTCGATGACCAACACCATCATTCAGATCCGTAACTAATCCGTTGCATTAAGGGCCTGATATGGACCGCTTATCTTTCAACGCGATGGCCGCGATCAACGAAGATCGTGTGATTCGACAGCAGTTGTCGAACGACATCGCCAACGTCAGCACCGTGGGTTTCAAACAAACCTTCGAGGCCACCATTCAACCGCAACAAGCGGTCGGGCAGGGCTTTGACTCTCGTTTGCAACCCCGTGTCTACACCACCGATCGGGTACGCCTGGATGCAGGCCCCTTGATGGTGACAGGACGTGATTTGGACGTGTCCATGAACCACAAAACCGTCATGGGTGTGCTGGGCACAGACGGCACCTTGGCATTTACTCGCCGTGGGGATTTGCACATCAATCCCAACGGTGTGCTGGAAACAGGTTCTGGCCATATCGTCCAGGGCCAAGATGGCGGCCCCATCACCATTCCTGTGGGATCGACGGTCAATATTACGAACAATGGGCAAATTTTTGCCGCTGACCCAACGCAGCAAGGTGTGCCGCAAGAACAGTTGATTGGCACCCTCATGCTGCGCGACGCCAGCAGTACCAACCTGATCAAGCGTGAAGACGGTTTATATCGGGTTGACGAAAAACCACTTGGCACGGACTTTGCAACTGGACCAGAGCCAGTTTCTTTGACACCCAAGGCCCTTGAGGGCAGCAGTGTCAATCCAATGGCATCGATGGTGAAGCTGATTGAACAGAGTCGCTCGTTTGAGCATCAGATTCGCATGATCAAAGAAAGCAAATCCAACGACGAGTCGGGCGCCTCCATGATGAAGGTGGCCTGAATTTGACAGATTAAAGGGGGCGATAAGCCATGGACGCATCATTGTGGGTAGCCAAAACGGGTCTTGACGCGCAGCAAACGCGCATGAACGTCATCTCGAACAACTTGGCCAACGTGAATACGACAGGCTTCAAACGCGACCGCGCTGTTTTTGAGGACTTGCTCTATCAAAACATCAAGCAACCTGGTGGTCAAACCACCAACAACACCTTGTCACCCACGGGCTTGATGCTCGGTACCGGTGTGAAGATCAATGCCACAGAAAAACTGCATTTGCAGGGCAATTTGGTCAACACCCAATCGCCGCTCGATTTGGCGATCATGGGCAATGGTTTCTTCCAGATTCAAATGCCTGACGGCACCACGTCTTACACACGCGACGGCAATTTCAAAATCAGCAGCACGGGCCAAGTGGTCACGGCATCTGGTTTTCCATTGATTCCTGCCATCAACATTCCAGCCAACACTGCGGCCGTGACTTTTGGTCAAGACGGCACCGTGTCCGCAGAGCTGGATGCGGGTGGGGGCTCACAAAACATCGGACAGGTGCAAATCGCACGTTTCGTCAACCCCAGTGGGTTAAAGCCCATTGGCAACAACTTGTACGAAGCCTCACAAGCCAGTGGTGTCGCTCAAGTGCTCGTCCCGGGCCTGACCGGCGCAGGTGCCTTGAAACAAGGCTCGCTGGAAGCTTCCAACGTGAACGTGGTCGAAGAAATGGTCAACATGATCGAGACCCAACGTGCGTACGAGATCAACTCCAAAGCCATCTCGGCCGTGGACGGCATGCTCAAGTTCTTGAACCAAAACGTTTGAACGAGGTTCATCATGATTGCACTTCGTCTTCTTGCTCTTGCCGCCATTGTTTATCTGCTGCAAGGCTGCGCCACAGAACCTGTGGACATGGTGTTGCGTCCCTCGCCCGATTTCCAACCGGTTTATCCGCTGGCCTCCGACCGGCCAAAAGTTGCCACCGGCGGCATTTACAGCAACCGTCAAAGCGACGCCTGGTTTGGCCGGGGCCGCAATTACCAGGTGGGCGACATCATCACCGTGCTCTTGAATGAGGCCACACAAGCCGCACGCACACAAAACACCGATGTCAGTCGTGAGTCCAAAAACTCCTTGCCTTCTGGCATGAACACCAAAATTGGAAGCATGTCGCCATTCTTGAATGGCATTGATGTCACCGCCAATAACAACAGCAGCAAAGGCGCAGGCAAGGCCGACCAGCAAGCCTCTTTGTCTGGTTCAGTCGCTGTGACGGTGGTTGAAATTTTGGCCAACGGTAACTTGATGGTGCGTGGCGAGAAAAAACTCGGCTTGTCTGAAGGTACCGAAGTGATTCAAGTCTCAGGGGTGATTCGTCCTGAAGACGTGGGCCCTAACAGCACGGTGCAATCACGTCGCTTGGCCAATGCCCAAATTGCCTACCGTGGCTCGGGTGATTTGGCCAATGCCACACGTGCTGGCTGGGGAACCACCCTGATGCACAAGTTCTGGCCTTTCTGATCGAACGAGATATTTCATGAACCGCTTTTTTCACTCTGTTCGCTTGATGTTGGTGTGTGCGTTGGCGCTCGCTGCAGGTGGTGCGCACGCAGACCGCGTCAAAGATTTGGCAACGCTGGCCTCCCAACGTCCCAATCAATTGATTGGTTACGGTTTGGTCGTCGGCTTGCAAGGCACGGGTGACGACGCCTCGGTGCCTTTCACCACCCAGAGCATGAAAGCGATGCTGGCCCAAATGGGCGTGCGCATTGACGGTCCGTTGACCGACTTTGAGCAAGCCGCCACCGCTGCGCGTGTGGACATTAAAAACACAGCCGCTGTGCTGGTCACCGCCGACTTGCCAGGCTTTGCCAAGCCCGGTCAACGCATTGACATCAATGTGTCTGCGATTGGCAAGGCCTCCAACCTGCGCGGTGGTAGCCTGATCATGACCGCCATGCGCGGTGTAGACGGTGAAATTTATGCGTTGGCGCAAGGTGCTTTAACGGCCACAGGTATTGATGCCAGTGCCGCTGGTTCTAAAGTGCAAATTGGTGTGCCCACGTCGGCGCGCATCCCTGGCGGCGCCATTGTGGAGCGCATTGTCGATACACCGTTTGAGACCTCGGAGAACGTGATCTTTAACATTCGCGAGAACGATTTCTCGACCACGACGGCTATCGTCAACGCGATCAATAAAAAATTTGGCGGTGACGTGGCACAAGCCATTGATGGTGTATCGGTATCGGTACGAGCCCCGCAAAACTTGAATCAACGCGTGGCTTTTATGAGCATGGTGGAAGCGCTTGAAGTTACACCTGGTGAACCACCTGCGCGTGTGGTCATCAACTCGCGCACAGGCACCGTGGTCATCAACCGATCGGTCCGTGTGACAGCAGCAGCTGTGTCGCACGGCACCATCTCAGTGGCCATCACTGCCACCAACGAAGTGTCGCAACCCAATGCCTTGGCCGGTGGACAAACGACGGCGGTTCAAAACGCCGACATTCAAGTGGCCGAACCCAACAAGCCCATGTTCTTGTTTCAACCCGGGGTGGAATTGCGCCAAATTGTCGATGCAGTCAACCAGGTCGGTGCGACACCTTCTGCTTTGATTGCCATTTTGGAAGCCTTGAAGAGCTCTGGCAGCTTGCGTGCCGAGTTGGTCATCATCTAAACGAGTTTGGCTATGAGCAACCCCATCGATACCTCTACCTCGAAGTCCTACATGGACTTTTCGGGCCTGGGCGAATTGCGTGGCAAGGCTCAGCAAAACCAAGACAAGGCGCTGAAAGAATCGGCCCAACAGTTTGAAGGCCTCTTCATCCAAATGACGATGAAGTCCATGCGCGAAGCCAATGCGCCCATGAAGGACGAGGACAACCAATCCCAGGCCATGGAAACGTTTGAAGGCATGTTTGACAAAGAAGTCTCTTTGCAAATGGCGCAGCGTGGTGCTTTGGGGGTCGGTGCTTTCATGGAACGTGCTGTAAAGCAACAGCAATCGCCTGCACAAAGTACAGAAGCCTTGCTCAAAGCGCGTGGTCAGGCCATGTCTTTACAAACCAAACAATCACCCGTGCCACTGCCCACAGCGGCAGATTTAGCCAAAGGCATTGCGCTAGAAAAAACCGTACGCATCAAGAGCTTGAAAGAGTTCAACATGCCATTCACTGGAGGTGCTAAATGAGTGACATGCTCGGCATCAGCAGTGGTGCAATCGGTGCTTATCAACGTGCCTTGAGCACGGTCAGTAACAACATCGCCAACGTCAATACCGAAGGGTATTCACGTCAGGATGTGGTGCTGGCCGACTCTGCGCCGAAACAAATCGCCAACATGTATGTGGGCACGGGTGTGATGCTGCAAACCATCAAGCGCCAGTTTGATGCGTTTGCCGAGTCCAATCTGCGCAACAGCACCAGCGATTTGTCAAGTCAAAAACCCATGGTGGATTACACCAAACGCGTGATGGACATCATGGGTGACAAAAGTGTGGGCCTGAGTTCTGCCTTGGATACCTACTTCGCCGCCGCCGGTTCTTTGTCTGCCGATCCTGCGTCGAGCGTGCTGCGCACCAGTTTCATGACCAGTGCGGACGGCGTGGCCTCACGCTTTGGTGAGCTGTCCAGCCAGATGGATTTGATTTCAACCGAAACCCGTCAAGGTTTGGAAAGTGTTGGCAATCAAATCAATACGCTGACGAGTCAATTGGCCCTGATCAACCAAAGCATGACCAAGTCGCCAACTCTGGAAGGTCAGCCTGCCGAATTGCTCGATCGCCGGGATTTGACTTTGCGTCAGCTCTCAGACTTGGTGCGCACCAAGGTCACTTTTTCGACCAACGGTTCGGTCACGGTCAGCTTGGGCAACACCATGACCCAAGGCCTCGTTGTCAATGGCAACAAATCAAGACCGGTCGGTATCAATAGCGCAGTCAAAGACAAGGCCGAACTGGTGCTCGACCCCTACGGCACCACCGAATCATTGGCAAGCGTCAGTGGCGGCCAAATGGGGGGGTATCTGAACTTCATCAGTCAGGTGCTCGAACCTGCGCAAAAGAATTTGAGTGCATTGGCGCACACTTTTGCCACCGAAGCCAACGCCATTCAAAAGAATGGCATTGATGGCTATGGCCAGATGGGGCAAGATTTATTCGCCTTTGACCCTGCGGCCAGCAATGACGCACAAGGCATCCGTATGGCCTTGAACGATGGCATGCGTGTGGCTACAGCGGCTCAGTTCCGTGTGAGCGAAGGCAGTACCAACGTCACCACCACCCGTGCCAGTGTCAAATTCACTGGGCAAACGCCAGCCACCGCATTGAGCAACAGCCAGCTGGTGAACAACCCCAACTCCTCTTCTGCGGTGACGTTCAAGGTGGACGGCGCCAATGTCTACACGCCTGTGACCAATTTGTCTGCCGGTGTGAAAGCCACTTTCTACCTGGACCAAGCGGCTCCAGGCCAAGAATTGCAGGTGATGACGCGTGATGGACGGCAGCTCTTAGGTCGCGCACTCAGCGAAACAGAAAAGTACCAGCTCTTCACCCCTGCCAATGGCTTTGCAGCCAACGCCACTTACAGCGATACCTATTTAAATCAGTCTGGGTCCAAAGCCTATCGCGGCATTGACATGTTCTACGGCGCCAAAGCCACGGTGTTGTATGGGCAGAACTATGACCAATACGGTGCGGCAGGTCCTTCAATTCCATTGCCGGCTTCTATGGATACGGCACGCATTTCTTCGGCCGATTTCAACGTGGCGGCAGACGCCATCACTCTGAACGGTATTGCATTGCCTGCATTCAATGGGGTGAATTCATCCGCCATCACTATTGCAAACGTTCAGGTGGGTATGCCTCAATCCACATCGTTCACTTTCCATGCGTTAGTGGCTGGACAGGACGTGAATGTGACTGTGCCAGCAACGGACACAGGGGACTTGCCAGCATTGGCCGCATCGTTGAATGCTCAATTGCAACCACTTGGGCTTTATGCAACATCTATCAACAACGATGCAGATCTGCGTATCACCGATTCCAACGGACGAGACGTCAGTGGCGTTTCGTTGGTGCCCAGCGATACAAGCACTGGTGCATCAGTAGGTGATGTCAACGTCAGTTCTGCTCCAGTACAAGTTGCCAATTGGATCAATGGCACATCGCAAACCAAGATCATCAATCCACAGTTTGGTGTGGGGGCAACACCTGGGTTCACTAAATTTCATGCCACGATTGGGGGCATACATTACGACCTAGATGTCAGTGCATCGACCGACTTGGCCTCCTTAGCCAGTAATTTGCAGCAAGCATTCAGAACCCAAGACAAGGGATCGGCTATTTCTGTCGTTGTCGATGGGACAAGCCTCCAAATCACAGATGCACTTGGCCGTGATTTCAAGGACTTTAGCCTTGAGCCGACGGATCCCACCTCAATGGCTTCAGGTGGCACGGTCATGATCACCAACAGCAATGTGTCACAAACGCATGTGCGTGCAGAGGTGTTTTCTGAAATCCGCGTGCCAGTGGCGCAGATCAACACAGCCAAAGAATTGAAAATTAACGGCCATCATGTGAATGGGGCTCAAAACGTCAACGATTTAGTGGACAACATCAACAAGTCGGGTGCTGGCGTGATAGCCAACATTGCAACCAATGGCGAATTGGTGATTTCCGATCCACTCGGCAGTCCCATCACGATTGATCCGACCACAGATGGAAACGCCATCAACATCCAACCTGCGACCTATGGCGGACAGGTACGCATGGTCCAGGTGGTGCGTGATATGGTGGTCCCAGCAACAGATGTGGACTTGAAGAAACCATTGCAAATCAATGGTGTCGATTTGGTTCTCAGCCAAAGCGCATACGATTTACCAGCTTCTTCTGCGGGCAATTATTCGGTTGAATTTTCTCCGGCACAGTCTGAATCGGGTGCAACACCTGAAGCTTTAGCGCAGGCATTGAATAACAATGCTAATTTTTCTGCTCAATTCAGTGCCTCTTTCAATGGCACACGCATGGTCATTGTTCCTAAAAGTGCAAGCATGTCTGATGCTGACGTCGCTAACCAATTCACTGTTAAATCTGGTGCAGGTGATGTGCTGAAGTCACAAGCGAAAACATTGGCCGATTTCGTCGATCGGATCAATGCGAACAGCGACGGCACAGGTGTGGTGGCTGGTTTGGATATCAACGGTGATTTGCAACTGAGCACCACAGATACCAAAGGGTCGCGTCCTATTTCAATTGGACCAGGCAAAGACGCCAAGGGTCAATATTCTGCCAATGCTCTGGGGCTGGAGCCTGCTGATTACGATGTCACTGCACGCCTCAAGCGCAAGTTGCTGAATCCGGATTTCAACACCGACATCCGCATGTCTTTTGGCACCTCAGGTACGCCGTCCGATTTGTCCAACATTGGCTTGCGCACGGGCGCTTATATCCAAAACGGAAATCCAGACGATTTGTTGCTGTTTGTCACCGGCAAAGGGGCGGCCAAGGTCACAGTAGGTTATGAAGGGCAGCCCGATAACGTGCGCGACAGCTTGCGCAGTCAGTCCCTTAGTATCAAATTCACTGCGGCTGATCGCTACAGCATCATCGACACCAAAACAGGTACCGAGCTGGCCGATCGCCATTACGACGCCAGCGTGCTGGAGCCTGTGATTGATTACGAAGGCCTTCAAATCAAGCTCAGCCACGCCCCTGCGGTAGGCGATAGCTACAAGATCGATGGCAACTTTGACGGTTTGGGTAACAACGTCAATATGTTGGACATGGTGGATCTGAATAAAAAGCCTGTCACCAACGGTAAAACAATTGCCAACACCTACATCGACCAAATCAACAGTGTGGGTAATTTGGCGCAACAAGCCAACATTACCCAGCAGGCGTTGACCGTGGTGAATGATCAAGCCATTGCAGCGCGTGACAAGGTTTCGGGTGTGAATTTGGACGAAGAGGCAGCGTCTCTGATTCGCTACCAACAAGCCTATCAAGCCTGCGCCAAAGTCATGCAGACCTCGGGTCAGCTCTTTGACACCATCATTCAAATCCGGTGAGCGAGGTAACGCATTATGAAAATTTCAACCAGCCTCTATTTCAATCAAGCCACCACTCAGCTGGGTAATGTCCAAGGCGAGCTCTCTAAAACACAAGAGCAGCTTTCTTTGGGAAAGCAAATTGTCAAACCCAGTGACGCGCCTGATAAAGCTGCGCTGGTGACGCGCTTAGAGTCAGAATTGAGTCGCCAAACGGGGTACCAAGACACATTGAAGTCGGTCAATATTCGCTTGACAGCGGAAGAGACGGCGCTCAAAAACACCAGCGATGTGATGGCACGCATCAAGGAGCTTTCGGTTCAAGCGGCCAACGACACGTTGGGGGCGCAGGATCGTCAAAGCATTGCCTTGGAATTGAGTAATCTGAAAGATCAGGTCTTGAGCTTGGCGAATAGCCAAGATACCAATGGCAATTACCTTTTCTCAGGAAGTCGTACGGGCGTTGCGGCATTTGCCAAAGACGCGTCCGGCAAGGTGCTCTACCAGGGTGACCAGGCGCGCATGAAGGTCAACGTCGGGGACAGTCGTCGCATGAACCTCAATATGCCTGGCTCAGATGCCTATACCCGCGTCATACGCGACGATGGCAAAGGTGGCAAGACCGGGGTTGATTTTTTTCAATCACTCGATGATCTGGTCACTGCAGTCAAAGCCGGAGATCACAACAATATTCAGCGCGGGATCGGTGAGGTAGACACTTTACAAAATGGCATCAGTCAGGGCTTAGGGCAGGTGGGTTCAGATTTGGCCATTGTCGACATGCAAAACACGGTGCTCGACCAAGTGGTGTTGCAACTCAAAACCACGCGATCTGATGTGGAAGATCTGGACTACACCACCGCCATCACAAAAATGAACAAAGACCAACTGGCGCTTGAAGCAGCCCAAAGCAGTTTTGCCAAAATTTCGCAGCTGAGTTTGTTTAAATTTTTGGGCTAATTTCGCTCAAGTTATTTCAATTCGTTCCGATTTCTCAGGTACACCATGGCTACGACATCCGTCTCATCTACCACTTCGACTGCGAGCGCTGCAACAACAGCGTCGACGGCGACATCGACAGCTGCCAGTATTGCAGCGGCCAACAAAGCGGCTGCACAAAAAATCATCACATCACTGAGTGCTGGTTCAGGTGTCGATACAGCGTCGCTGGCGCAAAACTTGGTGAATGCGGAACGCGTACCCCAAGAAAACGCGATCAACGCAAAAATTAGCAAGAACGATGCGCGCGTTTCTGGTTATTCAGCGGTGGCTTTTGTGTTGTCAGATCTCAACACGGCATTTACTGCCTTGAAAGATCAAACCAGCTTTAATTCGGTCACCCCTAATAACAGCCAACCAAACGCTTTTTCGGTCACTGCAACAAGTACGGCGGCAGTGGCAAGTCACGATGTGCAGGTGATGCAACTGGCAAAAGCGCAACGTCGCGTCAGCGATGGTTTTGCTGCTGCCAACACGCCTTTAAATGGCGGCAATGCCATGCGTTTGTCGTTCGGTATTGGGTCTACAGACACCTGGACGCCTACGCTCTCAACCGTGCAAGGCCACGGTGTGACGACCGAAACCTCGCAAATCAAATTTGCAGCTTTGCAGTCGGGGCAATCCGTGACGGTTGCAGGCTTGACGTATACCGCCTCCCAAAGTCTCACCGCACAACAAGTCGCTGCCGCTTTTGCTGGATTGTCTGAAAGCGCTTTAACCCCTGCAGATACAACACAGGGAACTTTCAGCGGTGCATTGATGGGGTTCAATGCCAGCGCGACGAATAACGATACGATCACCTTCAGCAGTACCACGCCAGGTGTTGTGAACGATATTGTGACTGGAACCTCTGCGGGTGCTGTTGCACCGACCGTCACGATATCACAGGGTTTGCCTGCTGAGACTGAAAGCTCTGCCATCACCTTCAAAGACATGGCGGTGGGCCAATCAGTGACCGTTGCGGGCTTGACCTACACCGCAACCCAAGCCACCACAGCAGCCGAGGTTGCTGGCTTGTTTTCAGGTTTGAGCCCCAGTGCAACGGCTCCTACAAGCCCAGCCAAAGGAACTTTCTCTGGCGCTTTGACTGGTTTCAGTTCTGGCGTCAGCTCTGGTGGCACCCTGAATTTCACCAGCACCACGGCAGCTTCTGATGTGACAGACATTGCAGTGAGCGCTGCCAAAGTGTCTGTGTCTGTGCCGGCCGGAAGGGATACGCCCCAAGACATTGCTGACGCGATCAATGCAGCCAAAATCGGCATTACAGCCACCGTTGTCAATACGGGAGATGGCTCTGCATCACCTTATCAATTGGTCTTCACAGGCGCTTTGGGGTCTGCTGGGGCCTTTGCTGTGAGCACGTCTTACACGCTCGCCAATGGTGCAGTCAGCAACTCGCCAACAGCGGGCAATGCCGGATTGAACTTCTCGGGTGTTCAAGCAGGAGACCAATCTGCAACCGATGCACGTGTCAAGGTCGATGGCATCACCTACACGCGCAGCACCAACTCATTGACAGATGTCTTAACAGGCGCCACGTTGGACTTGAAAGATGTCACTGTTGGAAGTGCAAGCTTGTCCATGGTGCGTGATACCACGGCCATCAAAGACAAATTCAACACGTTGGTGACGTCCTACAACGACGCAATGAGCATGTTGGGTGTTGTGACAGATCCGAAGTCAACCGTGACCACTTACGGTGCCACTTTGGTGGGTGACTCCTTGGTGCGCAGCATCCGCAATCAGGTTCGATCCATGTTGCAAGGTGCTTCGACAACACCCGGCACCAATGTCAACTCCATGTGGCAATTGGGAATCAAAATCGATCAAACGGGTGTGATGAGCTTGGACAGCACCAAGCTCGATGACGCATTGACAAATAATTTTGCCGACGTGGTCAAAACCATGACAGGCAACACCAATGGTTTAAGCGCTTACAGTTCGCAACCCGCAGGTTTTGCGGGAGAGGCTGTTCGAAAACTGACTAAATTGGTCAGCAGCACCGGGCCGATTGTCAGCAATAGCGACAATGCCCAGGCGCAAACGGCCAAGTACAAAGATCAGCTTGCGAAGCTCGATACGCGTATGACCGCTTTGCTGGATCGTTACACCAAACAATTTGCTGCCATGGACAGTTTGGTCGGCAGTGTGAACAGTCAGAAGACCAGCTTGAAATCTACCTTTGACGGAATGATGTCTGCGTATACAAATAAATAAAAATTTGAATACCTTATAGCTCTTAAAAAATTATTTAATTTTTTCTCTCAAGTTTTCGGCCAACAGGTCGATTGAATCCATGACAGCTTTCATTTGGATCAGCGTGCTGCTGCGCCAAGCTTTGTTGAAGCTGAAAAGGGAGATCTCATGGTTTCAGATATTTCATCCAACTCGCTCGGTGCGGCCGGCGGTGCTGCCCTGCGTTCTGGGGCGGCACCTGCGACCTCGGCAGCTTCTACCTCCCCTGCGCCTGCTCCCGCTGAAGCCAAGAGCTACATCACACCTATTCCGAAAGCGGATATCAAAATCGATTTTGAGCGTGAAAGCCAAAAGCTGCGCGATGCCATCGTCAAGTTAAACGACATGATGACTGCCAGTGCGCGCAACGTGAGTTTTGCCATGGATGAAAAACTCGGACATCCCATTGTGTATGTGAAGAATGCAGCAACGGGAGAAGTGGTTCGTCAAATCCCCAATGAAGTCGTGGTGCGAATTGCGCACAACATTGAAGACTTCAAAGGCTTGCTTCACAACAAAAAAATTTAGATTTAACTCAAGTTATTTTCGAACACGCCGAATCATTGGCTATCAAGAGAACATCTTGTAACTTCTTCAATTGATTTTTTGGACTACTTAGGAGAAACACCATGTCCGTTATCAACACAAACTTGAAAGCTCTGGACGCACAAGCTTCTTTGGGCAACGTTGAGCGCAAAATGCAAGCGTCCATGGAGCGCCTCTCCACTGGTCTGCGAATCAACAGCGCCAAAGACGATGCTGCTGGCTTGGCTATCAGCAACCGCATGACTTCACAAATTCGCGGCTATGCAGTTGCAATCCGCAACTCCAATGACGGTTTGTCCATGTCGCAAACTGCTGAAGGTGCCATGGGTCAAATCAACAGCATGCTGCAACGTATGCGTGAATTGGCAGTTCAGTCAGGTAACGGTGCCGTGTCTGCATCTGATCGCACCTCCATCCAGTTGGAAGTGACTGAACTGAAAAAAGAAATCCAAAACATCGCTGTAAAAACAAACCACAACAACATCAACTTGTTGGATGGTTCTGCTGGCAAGATCGAATTGCAAACAGGTGTCAATGCCAACGATCGCATGACAATTGGTTTTAACTCGATGCAAACCAAAGACATTGGTCAAGGTGCTCGCGCATCCTTGTCTTCTATCAGCGGTACTGCTACACAAACACCAGCGTTGGCCAGTGGCGACTTGGTGCTCAATGGTGTTGTCGTCGGCGCATCGTTGACCACAGATGACTCTTTGTCGTATGCCAGCAAAGATGCCAGTGCGATTGCAAAAGTTGCTGCGATCAACCGCGTGTCTGATACCAGTGGCGTGCACGCTACCGTGGGTGAAACCACCGTGTACGGTACATCCATGACCTACGCTGCAGGTTCAGGTCAAATTACGGTGAACGGTGTTGCCACCGCATCGGTGAGTGCCAACTCCGATCTGGAAATCACTCGCGACGCCATGGTGACCGCGATCAACAATATTTCCCAGCAAACAGGTGTGGTTGCTACCAATACACATGACGACATTCAAGGTGTTGTGTTGAAAGCAGCAGATGGTCGCAACATCACCTTGGCATTGGGCGGCACATTGACAGCAGCCAACTCTGGTTTGGCTGCAGCCGATACCTATGTCGGCAACTATGCCTTGAACACTTTGGATGGTTCGGCCATCACTGTTTCGCAAGAAGTCGACAAAAACGTCAACAACGCAGGTTTGAATACAGGTACTTTCCAGTCCAACATTGCACAAGCTTCGACGATTGATCGTGCCACAGCTGCAGCAGGTGCAGCTCCTAGCACCACCACAACAGGTGTGTTGGGTGGCAATACCTTGGTGTTGAACGGTGTGGGTATCGATGCCGCGATTGGCAGCGATGACGATGCATCCAGCGCTTACGGTACTTCTTCGACCAAGGCTGCCAGCGCGATTGCGATTGCTGCTGCGATCAACAAAAAATCCGACATGACTGGTGTTCGTGCTGTCGCCGAAGCCAACGTCTTGCGTGGTACAGGTTTTGCCGCCGGTGCTGTGTCTGACCTCAACATCAACGGTGTCACGATTGCCATCAACCTGGATGCCAACTCCAACCGCGATGATGTGTTGACAGCGGTCAACAAATACTCGGGCCAAACAGGCGTGGTGGCTTCGGCCTGGGGTTCTGGTGTGCAGCTGACTGCAGCTGATGGCCGCAACATCTCGATCGGTAGCTCGACAGGTACTGCTGCTGAGTTGGGTCTGACCGGCGTGGATGTGGGTACCAATAACACAGCTGCGGCAGTGGTTACCCATTACGGTAACGTGCGTCTTGAGTCTGACAAGGCATTCACTGTCAACAGTGGCAGCGAAGGCAACGACAACTTTGCGTTGTTGGGCTTCCGCCGCGGCACCTTCGGTGGCGCTGACAATGGTTTGAAGATTGCTGAAGTGGATGTTTCCTCACAGTCTGGCTCTGCCAATGCGATTGTGGCCATCGACTCTGCGATTGAAACAGTCTCTGCTGCTCAAGCACGCAGCGGTGCCTATGCCAACCGCCTGGAAGCTGTGGTGAGCAACTTGACCGAGTCGAACCAAAACATGTCTGCTTCACGCAGCCGTATCTTGGATACAGACTACGCAACAGAAACCACCAACCTGGCGAAGTCGCAAATCATTTCGCAAGCTGCAACCGCCATGTTGGCGCAAGCCAACCAGTCGGCACAAAGCGTGTTGTCTTTGTTGAAGTAATCAGCGTTTAACGCTGTTGCGAAATAAAAGGGGGGCGAGTTTTTACTCGCCCCCTTTTTTATGAAAGCCTTACTATTTCGAATCAAGTCTATAAATTAACCCAATAGATTTCAAAAAAATTATCAGAAAAAAATTCGAATTTTTTTCTAAAGTTATTTCTCCTCAGTCCGATCAACAACTACCTGCAGTGTCTTCTGTGCGTGGGTGGTTTGTTGTTAAGCCGTTGCGCACATAGGCGTCAATCAAGGACTGAAAATGGTTACCTCTGTATCAAACAATTTAAGCGCTGGTTCTGGAAGCGGCTCCTCATTTGGCGCGGGCACGGATGTTTCTGGATACACGGCGAGCCAATTGGCCAGTCTGACAGTCAAGCAAATCGCCAACCTGACCACGGCCCAAGTCACTGCTCTTGACCCCACTGCGTTGGGCAGTTTGTCGACGCCCCAAATACAGGCATTCACGGCGCCCAACTTGGCCGTCATGTCGACGGCGCAAGTCAACGCGTTATCGACAGGGCAAATTTCTTCCTTGACGCCGACGCAAGTCAAGGCATTCACCACCGCACAGGTCTCTGCATTAACAACCAATCAAATCAGTGCATTGAGTGGAACGCAATTGGCAGGGATGAGTGTTGCGCAGGTCCAATCCCTGACTTCGGATGAAATAAAAAGTATCACCACATCTGCGATCAAGCTGTTGACAGTCGATCAGATGTTTGGGCTGATCACATCGCAAATTGCTGCGTTGGGGACAGAACAACTTGCCAGCCTGGAAGCCAAGCAGATTGCAGGCATGGAGACCACCGATATTCAGGTGTTGAACTCTGCGCAAATGGGTGCTTTGAGCGCCACGCAAGTACAAGCCTTCAAAACTGCTCAAGTCGCTGCGTTGACCACGGCACAAGTTCAAGGATTGACTACCACGCAAGTTGGGGCTTTGACGTCCGCGCAAGTGAATGCACTTGAAACGGTGGATCTGGCGCAACTGAGTACCGTGCAGCTGCAAGCCATGGCAGCGAATGCGCTCAAAGGCATGAGTGCCGATCAAATTACGTCGTTGTCATCAGATCAGATCAAAGGATTGACGGACACTCAAGTGGCAGCTTTGAGTGCCACGCAGGTCGCAGGTATTGAAACTGCCGACTTGGTGGCCATGACTTCGTCGGAAATTCAGGCCTTGACTGCCAAGGCTGTCAGCGGGCTGACCACGTCTCAGGTCGCCGCCCTGACTACGGCGCAAATCGACAAATTGACAGACACCCAAGTCAAAGCCCTGACCACCGCACAAGTGGCGGCCTTGACCACAGCCCAAACCACAAAGTTGACCACGGTGCAAATGGCGTCGCTGTCAGCTACGCAAGCCAAGGCACTGCGCACCGATGATTTGGCCAACTTGTCTTCTGCCCAATTGCAAGCCCTCACGGCTGCAGCCGTGGGCTCACTGACGACAACGCAAGTAGGCGCGTTGACGACTGGCCAGATTGATAAATTGACAGTGGCCCAGGTGCAAGCGCTGAGCACAGCGCAAGTGGCTGCTTTGTCAGGCGATCAGGTGGGTAAGCTGACTGCCGCCCAAGTGGGTGGTTTGTCGGCGGCCCAAATTGTGGGCATGGAAACGGCAGACTTGGCCACACTCTCAAGCACCCAGGTACAAGCCCTGAGTGCGGCGGCGGTAGGCGCGATGACCACAGGTCAAGTGGCCGCAATCACCACAGCACAAATCAGCAAGCTCACGGTCAATCAAGTCAAGGCACTGAGCGTAACCCAAGTGGGTGCGTTGACCACAGCGCAAGTGGGTGAGTTGACAACAGAGCAGCTCAATGCCCTGTCAGCCACCCAAGTCAAGGCCATGACCACAGACGATGTGGCCAAGCTGTCTGGCACCCAAATCAAGGCCTTGTCGGCCTCGGCCGTAGCGGCCATGACGACGGCCCAGGTCAAGGCGTTGACCACAGCCCAAGCAGATCAATTGACTGCGGCGCAAGTGTCTGCATTCACAGCGACACAAATTGCGGGCTTGGACACAGAAGATCTGGCCAAGTTCACATCAGAACAAATTCAATCGCTCAACGCCACCACGGTGGCTGCGTTGAGCACAGCGCAAATACAAGCCCTGACCACAGCGCAAGTGGACAAGCTGACGGCTACGCAAATGAAGGCGTTGACCACGGCTCAGGTCGCGTCTTTGAGCGGAACGCAAGTTCCTAAGTTGACGACAGCCCAATTGGCTGCGTTGACAGCCACACAAATTGCAGGTTTGGAAACAGCAGATTTGGTGGCGCTGGATTCGGCACAACTGCAATCGCTGAGCGTGTCCACGGTGGCAGCGCTGAGCACCGCGCAGGTGGCTGCGATCACCACAGCGCAGGTGAGCAAGCTGACGGTGGCACAAGTACAGGCCTTGACAGCCACACAAGTGGGCGCGTTGACAACAGGGCAAGCCAAAGAGCTGACGACAGCCCAAGTGGCGGCGTTGTCGGTGGGTCAAGTCAAGGCGATGGTGACGGCTGATTTGGCGCAGCTGAGCACGGCGCAAGTGCAAGCCCTGAGTGTGGCGGCCGTGACGGCGATGAGCACGGGACAGATTGCTGCGTTGACGACGGCGCAAACTGCTAGTTTGACCAATGCTCAAGTGGCGGCCTTGACCAACACACAAGTCACGGCGCTGACCACCGCGCAAGCCGCTGTGCTGACCACCAATCAGGTATCGACCTTGTCGGCTGTTCAGGTGAAGGCCATGACCACGGCCGATTTGGTGCAATTGACAGGTGCCAAACTCAAAACCATGAGCCTGGCGGGTGTGGGCGCTTTGAGCGCAGACCAGATCACAGCGCTTGGCACAGAACAAACATCTAACCTGACCACGGCACAAGTGGCGGCCTTGTCTGTCACGCAGGCCAAGGCGTTGGGGACAGATGACATTGCGAACTTCTCGTCCGACCAGGTGCGTGCCCTGAGCGCGACAGCGGTTGGTTCACTGACGACAACGCAAGTAGGCGCGTTGACGACTGGCCAGATTGATAAATTGACAGTGGCCCAGGTGCAAGCGCTGAGCACAGCGCAAGTGGCTGCTTTGTCAGGCGATCAGGTGGGTAAGCTGACTGCCGCCCAAGTGGGTGGTTTGTCGGCGGCCCAAATTGTGGGCATGGAAACGGCAGACTTGGCCACACTCTCAAGCACCCAGGTACAAGCCCTGAGTGCGGCGGCGGTAGGCGCGATGACCACAGGTCAAGTGGCCGCAATCACCACAGCACAAATCAGCAAGCTCACGGTCAATCAAGTCAAGGCACTGAGCGTAACCCAAGTGGGTGCGTTGACCACAGCGCAAGTGGGTGAGTTGACAACAGAGCAGCTCAATGCCCTGTCAGCCACCCAAGTCAAGGCCATGACCACAGACGATGTGGCCAAGCTGTCTGGCACCCAAATCAAGGCCTTGTCGGCCTCGGCCGTAGCGGCCATGACGACGGCCCAGGTCAAGGCGTTGACCACAGCCCAAGCAGATCAATTGACTGCGGCGCAAGTGTCTGCATTCACAGCGACACAAATTGCGGGCTTGGACACAGAAGATCTGGCCAAGTTCACATCAGAACAAATTCAATCGCTCAACGCCACCACGGTGGCTGCGTTGAGCACAGCGCAAATACAAGCCCTGACCACAGCGCAAGTGGACAAGCTGACGGCTACGCAAATGAAGGCGTTGACCACGGCTCAGGTCGCGTCTTTGAGCGGAACGCAAGTTCCTAAGTTGACGACAGCCCAATTGGCTGCGTTGACAGCCACACAAATTGCAGGTTTGGAAACAGCAGATTTGGTGGCGCTGGATTCGGCACAACTGCAATCGCTGAGCGTGTCCACGGTGGCAGCGCTGAGCACCGCGCAGGTGGCTGCGATCACCACAGCGCAGGTGAGCAAGCTGACGGTGGCACAAGTACAGGCCTTGACAGCCACACAAGTGGGCGCGTTGACAACAGGGCAAGCCAAAGAGCTGACGACAGCCCAAGTGGCGGCGTTGTCGGTGGGTCAAGTCAAGGCGATGGTGACGGCTGATTTGGCGCAGCTGAGCACGGCGCAAGTGCAAGCCCTGAGTGTGGCGGCCGTGACGGCGATGAGCACGGGACAGATTGCTGCGTTGACGACGGCGCAAACTGCTAGTTTGACCAATGCTCAAGTGGCAACCTTGTCTGCCTTGCAGGTGTCTTCCATGACCACCGACGATTTGGCAGCGCTGACCACAGCGCAGGTGCAAAACCTGAGCCAGGCGGGCTTGCAAGCCGTGACCACGGCGCAAGTGACAGCCCTGACCACCACGCAAGTGAGTGCGTTGACCAATGGCCAGGTGAGTAACCTCACCAATGCCCAAGTGGCAGTGCTCCGAAGCGATCAAGTGTCGAGCTTGACCACATCGCAAATTGCAGGGCTTAAAGCCACGCAAGTGGCAGCCTTCACCACAGCGCAAATCAGCAACTTGACCACGGGTCAAATGGCTGCACTGTCTGCGGTTCAAGCAGGTGGCATTGAAACGTCTGATTTGGTCAAGTTGGGCTCTGATCAAATTCAAGCCCTCTCCAATGCAGCAGTGGCCGCGTTGAGCACAGACCAAGTTGCCGCGTTGACCACGGCGCAGGTGGACAAGCTGACCACCGCCCAAGTGGCGGCATTGACAGCCGCGCAAATGAGCAGCATTGGCAGTGCAGATCTTGGTAAGCTGACGACCGCACAAATCAATGCGTTGACCGCCACATCGGTCAAAGGTTTAAGTACCGAGCAGGTATCCAAACTCAGCTCGACTCAGCTGCAAGCACTGAACACCAGTGCGGTGGCTGCACTGAGCATGGCGCAATTGACCGCCCTGACCACGGCGCAAGCCCCCAAGCTGACCACGGACCAAATGGCTGCACTGACAGCCACCCAAGTCAAAGGCATTGAGACTGAAGACTTGGCCAAAATGAGCACGGCTCAAATCAGTGCCCTGGCTGCAGGCACGGTGGAAGCCATGTCTACCGTGCAGGTCGCTAGCATGACCACCGCGCAAGTGGCAGGTTTGACCACGGCACAAGTTGCCAAGTTGACGAGCCCGCAATTGGGAGCGCTGACAACGGCACAAACTGTCGCCCTGGGAACCCAGCAAGTTGCAGCGCTGACAGCCACACAAATCAAGAGCGTTGTGACGGATGACTTGGTCAAACTCAGCACCGATCAAATTCAAGCCATTGGCACACTGGCTGTTGCCGCCTTGACCAATGCACAAGTAGGCGCCTTGACGAGCACCCAAGTGGGTGCCATGACCACGGCGCAAACTGCGGCACTGACCGCAGCGCAAATCAGAGATGCGGGCACCAATTTTGTCAACGGATTGACAACCACGGCCGTGGCGGGTCTGTCGAATGACCAAGCACGCGCGCTCACCACGGCCCAACTGGTGGCGCTGACCACAACCCAGGCCGGGGCGTTGAGCACCAGCGCCATCACAGCCATGAGCGTTGCGCAAGTGACGGCAATTGCCACCGATGACTTTGCCAGCTTGACCACCGCAGCGGTGCGCGCCATTGGCAACTCCGCCATGGCTGTTCTGACCACCGCGCAAATTGCCAGCATGACCACTGCCCAAGTTGCTGCCTTGTCTACGCTGCAAGTGCAACAGTTGACAGCCACCCAAGTGGCGGCATTCACAACGGCCCAAGCGGCCGCGATCACGAGTGCACAAGTGGCGACCCTGTCCACCGATCAGGTGGCAGGCATTGAAACTGCCGATTTGGCTGCCATGAGCACCACGGCTGTGGCCACGATGAGCGCCAATCAAGTCAAAGCGCTCAGCACAGCACAAATCGCTGGTTTGAGCACTTCACAAGCAGTGAGCCTGACATCGTCACAAATCGCCACACTCTCTGCTACGCAAGTGGGCGGGCTCAGCACGACCGATTTGGCCGCGCTGACCAGTGGCCAAGTTCAAGCGCTTACCACTGCGGGTGTGACAGGCTTGAGCACGGCGCAAGTGGTGGCTTTGACCACAGCTCAAGTTGCAAACTTGACCACAGCACAACTGGCCACTTTGACATCGACCCAAGCTGCTGCCATTGAAACGGCAGATCTGATCAACCTGAGCACCAGCCAGTTGCAAGCGTTGACCAACACGGCCGTTGCTGGTTTGAGCACAGGTCAAATCTCGGCCATTACCACCGCGCAAATTTCTGGATTCAGCGCGACCCAAGTGGCGGCGATGACGACAACACAAGTTGCCAAACTAAGCACCGCACAAGTGGCTCAGCTCACTACCGCACAGGTGGCGGCACTGACCACGGCTCAAGCGGTGGCGATGGTAACGGCTGATCTGGCAGCGTTGAACACAGACCAGGTGCGCGCTCTGTCAACGGCTGGGGTGGCGAATTTGAGCACTGCTCAAATCAAAGCCTTGACCACTGACCAAGTCAGCACCTTGACCAGTGCACAGGCCAAGGCCTTGACTACTGTTCAGCTGTCGGCCATGACCACGGCCCAGACATCGGCCATCACCACGGCCCAGGCGTCTGCTCTGAATACCTCGCAACTGGCGGCTTTGCTGTCAGGCATGCAAGCGGCTTCACTGACCACGGCACAAGTGGCTGCATTGACCACCTCACAAGTTGTGGCGCTGAGCACCAAACAAGTGAACGATTTGTCGTCCGCACAAGTGGCAGCACTCTCCACCGCGCAAGTGGCGGCCATGGAAACGGTGGACCTGGCGGCCATGTCAACGTCAGCCGTCGCAGCCTTGAGTTCTGACCAAGCTGCTGCCTTGACCACGACTCAGGTGGTGGCCTTGACCACCGCCCAGGCCGGGGCGCTCAGCAGCGTGGCTTTGGCTGGCCTTGGCGCTACCCAGGTCGGCGCAATGCGCACGGCAGATTTGACGCAGTTGACCACGGCTGCCATCGGCGGTTTGACCACGTCCGCCTTGAGCGGCATGACCACCGCCCAAGCCAGCAAATTGACCACATCACAGCTGGCCAGTTTGAGTACAGCCCAGGTGAGTGCCTTGGGTACTGCCAACACAGCGGCCTTGACCACGGCGCAGGTGGTGGCGTTGACGAGCGGCCAGCTGGCTGCGATGACGACAGCGCAAGTGCAAGGTTTGACAACGGGCCAAGTGGCTGCGTTGACGACAGCGCAAATTGACAAGCTGACGGTGGACCAAGTGGGTGCACTGAACTCGGCACAAGTCAAGGCAATTGGCACAGCTGATTTGGTCAAGCTGACTTCTGATCAGTTGAGTGCCATCAGCACAGCAGCCTTGGCTGGTTTAAGCACAGCGCAAGTGAGTGCATTGACGACAGCGCAAGTGGACAAATTAACCACCGCGCAAGTCAAAGCCCTGAGCTCGGCACAAGTGGCCGCGATTGGCACAGCCGATTTGGCAAAACTGACTACGGACCAAGTGGGCGCCATCAGCACACCCGCGTTGGCAGGCTTGAGCACACTGCAAGTGAGCTCGCTGAGCTCTGACCAGTTGGCGGCCTTGACCACTACCCAAGTGGCGGCGCTGAGCACAGCCAATATGGTGGCCTTGACCACAGCGCAAGTGGACAAACTGACGACAGCGCAAGTGGCAGCGTTGACCACCACGCAAGTGAAGGCGATGGAAGCCCAGGATGTGGCCAAGCTGACCACAGACCAGGTGGCAGCACTGAACACAGACAATGTGACGGTTCTGACGACAGACCAAGCCGCAGTGATCACCAGCGCCCAAGTGGGTGCGATGAGCACAGCGCAAGTGCGTGCCTTGACAACAGCGGGTGTGGCAGCGTTGACAACGACGGCAGTGGCCGCGTTGTCGGCAGACCAGGCAGCAGCGTTGTCGAATGCGCAGGTGATTGGGTTGACCTCGACCCAAGCAGCGGTGCTGACCAGCACGGCAGTGGGTGCGTTGAGCACAGCCCAGGCGGCAGCATTGCGCACGGTGGACTTGGCACAGCTGACAACAACAGCCGTGCAGGCCTTGACGACGGGTGCAGTGGCAGGTTTGAGCACAGGCCAGGTGGCGGCACTGACCACAGGTCAAGTGGCAGCGTTGACCGTGGACCAAGTGGGCAAACTCACGACAGCACAGGTGGCTGGCATGGGTACGGCGCAGGTGGTGGCGTTGACGAGCGGCCAGCTGGCTGCGATGACGACAGCGCAAGTGCAAGGTTTGACAACGGGCCAAGTGGCTGCGTTGACGACAGCGCAAATTGACAAGCTGACGGTGGACCAAGTGGGTGCACTGAACTCGGCACAAGTCAAGGCAATTGGCACAGCTGATTTGGTCAAGCTGACTTCTGATCAGTTGAGTGCCATCAGCACAGCAGCCTTGGCTGGTTTAAGCACAGCGCAAGTGAGTGCATTGACGACAGCGCAAGTGGACAAATTAACCACCGCGCAAGTCAAAGCCCTGAGCTCGGCACAAGTGGCCGCGATTGGCACAGCCGATTTGGCAAAACTGACTACGGACCAAGTGGGCGCCATCAGCACACCCGCGTTGGCAGGCTTGAGCACACTGCAAGTGAGCTCGCTGAGCTCTGACCAGTTGGCGGCCTTGACCACTACCCAAGTGGCGGCGCTGAGCACAGCCAATATGGTGGCCTTGACCACAGCGCAAGTGGACAAACTGACGACAGCGCAAGTGGCAGCGTTGACCACCACGCAAGTGAAGGCGATGGAAGCCCAGGATGTGGCCAAGCTGACCACAGACCAGGTGGCAGCACTGAACACAGACAATGTGACGGTTCTGACGACAGACCAAGCCGCAGTGATCACCAGCGCCCAAGTGGGTGCGATGAGCACAGCGCAAGTGCGTGCCTTGACAACAGCGGGTGTGGCAGCGTTGACAACGACGGCAGTGGCCGCGTTGTCGGCAGACCAGGCAGCAGCGTTGTCGAATGCGCAGGTGATTGGGTTGACCTCGACCCAAGCAGCGGTGCTGACCAGCACGGCAGTGGGTGCGTTGAGCACAGCCCAGGCGGCAGCATTGCGCACGGTGGACTTGGCACAGCTGACAACAACAGCCGTGCAGGCCTTGACGACGGGTGCAGTGGCAGGTTTGAGCACAGGCCAGGTGGCGGCACTGACCACAGGTCAAGTGGCAGCGTTGACCGTGGACCAAGTGGGCAAACTCACGACAGCACAGGTGGCTGGCATGGGTACGGCGCAGGTGGTGGCGTTGACGAGCGGCCAGCTGGCTGCGATGACGACAGCGCAAACGCGTGCCTTGACTGCCGCTCAAGTGACTGCACTGACAACGGCACAGATCAGCCAGTTGACAAGCGCCAATGTGGCAGTTTTGACCTCGACGCAAGTCAAGGCGATTGGCACAGCTGATTTGCAGCAAATGACCTCATCTCAATTGCAAGCCATCACCACAGACAGCTTCAAGACGATGACGGCTGACCAAATCACGGCGTTGACCACGGCGCAAGCTAGCCAGTTGACGACAGGTCAAGTGAATGTGATGAGCGTGGCGCAGTTGCAGGCGTTGACATCGAGCGACTTGCAACAATTGACCAATGATCAAATACAAGCCATCAGCACCACCGGTGTGAAGGGCATGACGGCCGATCAAGTGAGCCAGTTGACCACGGCCCAAGTGAGCCAGCTGACCACGGTCCAAGTGAGCGTGTTGTCTGCAGACCAAGTGACCAACCTCACCACCGCGCAAGCAGGCCAACTCACGGCAACGCAGTTGGCAGCCTTCAGCGTATCGCAAATCCGTGCGCTGGAAACCCAAGACTTCCAACAAATCACGGGTGACCAATTACAAGGCATCACCACGGATGGTGTGAAGGCGTTAACAGCTGATCAGTTGACTGCGTTGACTACTACCCAAGCCAGCCAGTTGAGTACAGCGCAGGTGAATGCTTTGAGTGCATCGCAATTGCAAGCAATTGGCACCACAGCACTGACTCAATTGACTGACACACAAGTGCAGGCCATTACCACGGCAGGTGTGAAGGGCTTGTTGGCTGACCAAGTCAGTAGCCTGACATCCACCCAGCTTGCTGCCCTGACGACTACGCAAGTACTCGCCTTGTCGGCCAGCCAGATTGACAGCCTGACCACATCGCAGATCAGCAAGTTGACCGAAACACAACTGGGCGCGATGACATCGACCCAGATCAAGGCGATCAACACAACTGACGTGGCACAGCTGACAGCGGCACAACTGCAAGCCATCACCACGGCCAATGTGGCCAAATTGACGGCAGACCAATTGGCTGCACTGACCACAGCGCAAATCAGCAAGTTGTCTGAATCGCAAGTGGCTGTGTTGACGGCAAGTCAAGTGCAAGCCATCACCACTGCTGATTTGCAAAACTTGACTGCTACACAAGTGGCAGCCTTGTCCACCACTGGGGTGAAGGGCATGTTGGCTGAGCAACTCAGTAGTTTGACGGCGACACAGGTTGCAGCGTTGACGACCGGACAACTCACCGCCCTGACGGGCACGCAAGTTGCGGCTTTCACCACGGGGCAAATCAGCCAATTGACTGATGTGCAAATTGCGGCCATGACCACAGCACAGATCAGGTCGATTGAAACGGCTGACGTGCAGCAGCTCACTGCTGCACAGCTGCAAGCTATTACCACGGCGGGTGTGAAAGCATTGACGGCAGATCAGATCACTGCGTTGACCACAGCTCAGATTTCTGCACTGACTGACACACAAGCAGCGGTACTGAGCGTGTCGCAAGTTCAAGCCATCACCACAAGTGATCTGCAGCAAATGGGTAACCTGGCGTTGCAAGCACTGAGTACTGCAGCCATTCGTGGGATGACCACCGATCAAATCAGCAACCTGACCAATAACCAGGTAGCCAACCTCACCACCACGCAAGTGGCTGTGCTGTCGGCAGATCAGATCACTGCATTTACCACCGCTCAAATCAGCAAGCTGACGGGCGACCAGATGGCTGCCTTGAGCTCTTCACAAATTCGGACCATTGCAACGGATGATTTGCAGCAGCTGACCAACGCTCAATTGCGTGCCATCAGCTTGGATGCGATGAAGTCGTTGTTGCCTGAGCAGGTGACAGCGCTGACCACCGCACAGATCAGCCAATTCACTGATACACAGGTTGCGGTGTTGACGGTCTCGCAAGTGCAGGCCATTGAAACAGCTGATCTGGCTGTGATGGGCAATCTGCAAGTGCAAGCCCTGACGACTGCGGCAGTCCATGGCCTGAGCACAGACCAGGTGCAGGCCTTGACGGATGGACAGTTAGCCAATTTGACAACCGCACAAGTGGCCAGTCTGAGCAATGACCAGGTGATTGCGTTGACCACAGCGCAAATCAGCAAGTTCACGGGTGACCAAATGGCTGCCATGACAACCGCGCAAGTTGCTGCCATTGAAACACTTGATGTGCAACAGCTGACCGCTGCACAGTTGCAAGGCTTGACCACAGCAGGTGTTCGTGCACTGACGACCGATCAGGTGGTGGCTTTGACGTCTACCCAAATTAACAAGTTCACCGCTGACCAAGTGGGTGTGATGAGCACTGCACAAATCTCGGCGATTGAGCCGGGCGATTTGGCCAAGATGACCAATGACGAGGTGGCCGCCATTTCTACCGCAGGCGTTGTGGCGTTGGGTACGGCACAGGTGCAGGCGCTGACAGCGTCACAACTGGCTAACCTGACCAATGCGCAAGTGACTGCCATGACTACGGCCAATATTGCGGCGCTGACCACGACGCAAATCAACAAGTTGACCATGGATCAAATGCCTGCATTGACCACGGCTCAAGTTGCGGCCATTGGAACTGCAGATGTGGCGATGTTGACCAACTCGCAGCTTGAATCCATCACTACGGCAGGCATTGCGGCGCTGAGCACCGATCAATTGCAGGTGATCAGCCAAAGCCAGATCAAGGCCTTGACTGCGGCGCAAATCACGGCTTTGGATACCAAGGTGTCTGTGATTGCAACAGGTCAATTGGCGCAGTTGAATGATCAGCAAGTAGCCGCCATCACAACCGCTGGAATTGTGGCGTTGACTACCAACCAAGTGGCCAACTTGAAACCAATGCAAGTAGCCTCTATGACAACGGTGCAATTGCAAGCGATGGAAACGGCTGATATGGCTGTGCTGACGCAAGCGCAATTGAATATGCTGTCGCCTGATCAGTGGGCTGTTGTGAGTGCTACGGCACTGGCTGGAGGGAAGACATCGCCTTATTGAGTGAATGAATAGCACTCCGACGTTGTTTAAGAACAGCATCGGAGTGTTTTTTAATTTTAAAAGTTGGGTTAAATTTTGAATTTATGGTACAAGAAAGAAAATTTTTACTTTCTTAAATCTATGCAAAATTATTCATGCCCTGTTTGTGATGGCCAATCCAGGCTATTTGACGTAGTAGATTTCAATCGCAATTGTGCTGGACTGATAAATGAAAAGTTCCCGGTATCTGGTATACCCATATATTATTCAATTTGTACTGAATGCGATTTTTTATTTGCGCCCGAATTTTGGAATTGGAAAGAAGAAGAATACATCGAGAGAATTTATAATTCCGATTACGTATATGTTGATCCAGAATATTTAGATATTCGATCAAAAAATCAAGCGGAATTACTTGAGAAATTATTTGGTAACTTTAAAAATATGATAAGGCATATTGATTATGGTGGAGGAAAAGGTGATTTATCTAAATGGTTAGTTTCTATGGGATGGAACTCTATCTCTTATGACCCGTTTGGTCAAATTGATGGCAAGCACCTTAATGATTTAGGTGCTTTTAATTTAATTACTGCATTTGAGGTATTTGAGCATGTGCCAAAACCACATGATTTAATGAAAAATATAAAAAATCTAATGAAAGATGAATGCTTGGTATTTTTTTCCACAGGAATACATGATGGTAATGTCGTCGAAGGTAAGAGATTAGACTGGTGGTACGTATCGCCCCGCAATGGACACATAAGCATTTACTCTTCGAATAGTTTGAAAAAACTCGCTGCAAAGTATGAATTAATTTTTGGATCACTGGGTTCAAGCTTCCAGTGCTATTGGAATAAATTTCCAGCTTGGGCGGAAATTTTAACTACTAAAGAAGTATTTGAATAACTAATTTAAATGACCAACCCGTGAAAGAGCATGTGCACCAATTTCAATGCCAACTCCTTTTAATAACTGAAATGCTTTGAATCCATGCGTTGATTCTCTATTCATATTTTATCCTTTGATTTTAATGGCCAATATAAATATATTTCTCATTCTTTTTCGGAGAGGAATTTATTTATTGAATTCTTTACTTATGCTGAGAGCCGTGCTTACAGCTTGGTGCATATCAAGGTATGCATAAAGACCACATCTACCAATGAAAGTCATATTCTCGGGCGTGAGCGCTTTATATTTTTTATACCGATCAATGTTGGCACCTGCCAAATCTTTTACAGGATAGTAGCGTTCCATACCGTTTTCTTTGTAGTCGCATGGTTCTTCAACTGTCAGTGTTGTAAAAGCTTGAGACTCCCCATGTAGAGGCAATTTTTTCCATTCTGTAACGCGTGTATACGGCGCATCATGAGTGAAATTAACAGTCGCCGTGGGTAAAATGGATGGAATTGGAAGTGTGACCGTATGAAATCGAATTGATCTGTAAGGTAACTCCCCCAATGAAAAATCAAAATAAGCATCAATAGGCATTGAATTGAAAGTATGAAGATACTTTGATTCCATACCATGAGAGAACGGTGTTGAAAGATTAACTTGAATATTGAGATGATCTAAAATATTCTGAATTAAATTTGTATATCCCTCGCTGGGTAAGGCTTGAAAAGAATCACTAGGAAAATAGAACTCGTTCAAGTCGTCACGGATTGGAATACGTTGAATAATAGACGGATCAAGACTTTCTATTTCCAGGCCCCACATTTTCTTTGTATAAGGCCGAAAAAATGTATCAACTACATTTTCACTACCGACAATTTGAGCGGTTTCCTTGTTCACGGGGAGGGTTACGTACTGCCCATTTGAGAGTAAAGCTTTTACTCTGTGCTTGTATTCAACCCAGTTGGTAAATTTAGAGAGCCATTCAACAACTTTCATGTTGGAGGTGTGAAAAAGATGCGGACCATACTGATGCACCCTGATTCCAACCTCATTTTGGTAGTCGTACGCATTGCCGGCAATGTGATTTCTCTGATCAATAACATCAACCATATAGCCGCGGGTGGCAAGCTCACGAGCAATTACTGCACCTGAGAAGCCCGCGCCAACCACAAGTACGTTTTTTGCCATAATGATTCCTTGGAGAGAATTTAAAAATATATCTGACAAAAAATTAGGTCAATAAATTTTTGAATAAGTTGAAAATTTCGCTGCTAAATATGTATTTTTCATTCATAATTTTTCTTTTGCTAAGCTCGTAGCGTTCCAAGCTAAGTGGGAAGTTAGTCAAAATATTTTTGCACGCATGTTTAATAAGCTGAGGCGAACTGGTGCTTAGGATATACTCTTCAGGGATGCAAAACTCGTTATACCCTGCAGCACCAGCATCAGAAGTTATCAAGCAGCAATCTCTGATAAGCGCTTCTCTGGGCATGCGATCTTTGCCAGGAAAGTTGCCAAAATCTATGTAAATAAGAGAGTGATCAAGCGCATCGTATACCTGTTCTCTGCTCATTCCTCTGAGGAGTCTAACTTCAATATTGCAATGATTTTCTATTTCTTTCTTAAAGTGATCGACATCAATGTGTACCTTATGTGGAAGGGCAGACATTGTGATTATATTTTTTTCATATTCATTCTTTAAATCACCTTCCGGAGTGTAGTCACTCAGAGGCGATAAATTTTTAATGCCAATTGCATTTAAGAAATTTTTGGCATAATTAGACTGATAAGCATGATGTATGTTTTTCTCCTTTATGGAGTTTAAATTAATCTTCATCATGTCTAGGTATGAAAATGCGTTGTCAACGCTTAACCACCAGATCAAACTCGTATTTCGTTTGAAGAAACGTTGCCAATTTAAATATGTTTCAGGGAGAACGACAAGGGTATTTCTATTGAATTTAATAGATTTAACGGAATTAGTTTGATATTTTTTGTACAACTCAACATTATTGATTCTTTCTGGAATATCAATTGCATCTAAATTCGTTCCATTGCTAGTGAGTGTTTGCAACGCTTCAAAGTCTGCATTTGTTGTGTAAAAAATTGAAGCATTAAATCCCAAACTTATGAGTTCATCAGATAGTTGATGAATCGCCTCTGGGCCACCTGTTTGAACACCCCAAGGGCATAAAATAATGATTTCATGCATTTTGAATTCCTTTCGCCAGCGCAAATTTATTACTTATTAAATTTCCATGATCTTTCGATAAGGAGTTAATGATTGGATACAAATAGTCAAACTTTGAAATGATTGTTTTCTCAGGCAGGTTGTTTATGAGATAGTCGAGATTGTCGCGGTACATTATTGGCAAATTGAATATTCCGTGGAAACCAAAAGTTTGATGCGACGCAATAGGAAACTCAAATGAGAATTGACTGGCCACTTCAATAGGAGCAAATTTAAATGAAGAAAGCAACCCGTTCTCCCGCATTTCTTGGCAAATGAGAACATCTTCAGGAGTATCAAAATTTATATTTGGATTTTTTGAAACGTAAGATATTAAATGTTTAGAGCGAAAAGAGAAGCCTCCATTGCCCACATTATTAGTTTTCAAATGGGTCCAAGGAGCGCCAATGTAGTCATACTCCAAAAAAATATTTTGAAATTTTTCAGGATTTATGATGAATCCATCATATTGAATGACCAATACATAGTCGCAAATTAAATCTAGAGGCAATCTTTTAATAATTATCTCGTTGTATTCAGAAATTGATTTAATGGGGTCAATTTTGATGATCTGGTGCGGGCCCCAAAATGCATCAGAATCACTATATATAAGAACTTGATCAAACTCAAAATTGGCAATCGAATGAAAAAGCGCATTCGCAGCAAGTGTGTGCTGATGTGTGTCGACTATTGCGATAGCAATGCTTTTACCATTGATCATGATCGTAATGAATCTTTGAATTTACCAATATCAATTTTTGATATGCACGGCGGGTTGTATGGATCCCCTTGATCGCAAATCACCCCCGTAATTGGTGGTGCATAACGCCTCTGGCAGCCATAGCAAGCCAAGTCGGGGGTAATGGCTTTAAAAATAGCGTTCTTGCCTCGGCCGAGTGGTTTTCTCAAGTCGTGGTGGGCGCTGGTAAAGAAAGAAACAATCGGCGTGTCTGTGGTTGCCGCAATATGCAAGGTGCCAGAATCAATGCCTACATATAACTCGGCTTGTTCAATGACTTCTTTTAACTCGTGGATGGTGTGTTTCCCGAGGTAGTTGAGCAAGCGTGGGTTGTGGTCAAAACTAATTTCGTGTGTTGAACCCACTTGCACAATCTTGTAGTCGGTTTCAGCCAGCAAAGTGTCTACAACTTGTTTCCAGGTTTCTTGCGATAAATTTCTGCTGGGCCAAGTGTCGTGGCGCATGTGAATCACAACATAGCGCCCACCTATTTCTTGCGCCACATGAGTCATCGTGAACAGCTTTTGATGAATTGAGTTATTCAATTCAAGCCGTTTTTCATCTTCGGGCAATGCATGGCCGTGAGCGTAAAGTGAATACGCGTCGACGATATGAAGGCCTGGTTGTTTTTCATAAGCCAGGTCCAGATTGATCACCTTGTCATACTCGCCATAGTTTTTGCTAAATGTCTCGGGCGTAAAAACTTCATGCACCCAGTGGTTACCCACAAAGACTTCGGGTCTTTTGGTGATCACATCAATCGTGCATTGGCCAGCGTAGTCATTGAACAATTTTCGAATGATCGGCGTTGTTAGCAGTACATCGCCCAGTGCCAGCTGTCGAATTACCAAAATACGTGGCTTGAAGTGCGAGTGTTGGCCTTGCTTGGACTTGTTGATGACCAGTTCTGCATACGCTTCGTAGCTGTCAGCGATGTTTTCTTTTTTGCCAACTCTGTTGAGAATGCTGCTTCCCATCCGGGAAACCATGGTGCGGCCACGCAGGGTAATCATGTCTACCCCGGCCTGAATGACATCGTTGGTGGTTGAGCCGCAGTTGTAGGGGAAAGTGTCCAAAAATACATCAGCCAGTTTCAGGCGAGCTTTGTATTCTTGATGTGCAGATCGAGGCGTAAAAATAATTCTTGAAAGGTCAGCGCCCAAAGCAGATGCATGCGATTTGAGGTTTTCAGTGGTGGCCGTGTTGTCGTCAATCAACCAAAGCACAGCACGGGGAGTCTTTTGCAAAATCTCCATCCAGGTGCCAAACATTTCTGGCGTTATTTTGTAAACATTCCCAAACGCCGCCATCACAAACGCATCGTCAGGCAAGCCAAACTCGGCGCGCGTGGCTTCACGCACTGGCGTTTCATCGCGTGTCAACGGAATAAAGCTGTCGTCGACATACAAAGGCTTTTCAGTGAAGTAGGGTGTCAGCTCTTCGGGCAAGACATGACGATCGGCAATGGCAAAGTCAAACCAGGGCATGCCGGTCGTGCCAATAAAGCCAAGGTAAGTGCCTTGTTTAGGCGCAGGGTGCAGGGCAAAAATGCCAGGGCGTGCGCCAGAACTCAGGCCATGCAAGTCGATGAGCACATCGATCTCGTCGGCCAATACCTGTTCGGCCACTTGACGGTCGTTCAACGCATGGATAGGGCGCAAGTGATCGAACGCTTTTTTCAAGCGCTCGCGATGCGCTGTGCCATCTTCGGGGCTGAAGTCGTAGCCGTAGACTTCAAATTTGTTTCGGTCATGCCCTTCGAGCAACTCAGGCAAGAGCAAGCCCACGGCATGAACACACAGGTCGCCTGACACGTAGCCAATGCGAATGCGTGCATGCTGGTATTTGCGGCCTTGGCTTAAGAACTCTTCTTTGAAGCCGTATGTTCTGCCCACAAACGCATGCGCTGTGAGCAGTTGCTGCACGGGGTCATCTGTCAATGCCAGCATGGCCAAGGGCGATGTGGCCATCAGCATGTCGTTGCGCGTGATGTTGGGCAAGTCTTTGTAGACAGGCCATTTGCACGCTTTTTGTCGAATATGTACCCAGTGCTGAATGACGCCGGGTTGCTTGGGGTCGAGTTGCAAGCTTTTTTCTAGCGCTTGCTCGGCCAAGTCGTAATTCTTTTTGTTTTCATGCACGCGGCCAATATGGTTGAGGGCAACCACTTGCATGGCGGTGTCTGTGCTTTCATTCACCAATCCATTGGCCACTACGTTGGACCACTGTTGCAAGGCAACGTCAAGTTGCCCCAGCTTTTCGTACAGCAAGCCCAAATTGATATGCGCTTGTGACAGGTGGGGCTGCAAGGCAATGCATTGCAGATAAACAGCCACTGTTCCTTGCAAGTCTCCCTGGCTTTGCATGAGCGAGCCCAGATTGAACATGGCCAATGCCTTGTGCGGGCTGTCGGTGTGGGCGATCCAGGCTTGGTAAAGTGCGATCGCCCCAGATGTGTTGCCAGAAGCCTGCATGTGCTCGCAGCTTTGAAAAAGCTGGTCGATACCCATTTGGCCGGATGTTGCCGAGTCCATATCGTTTCCAAATGCAGGGTTTCTGGCGTTCATAGCACTGATTTATTACTGAGTCACTGCGGTGCTTGGCGTGATGGCGTGGGCATATTCTTCCAACGCCAGGCTTTCTGCCACCAGCTCCAACTGGTTGGGGTACTGTTCCAGACCTTTGCGTACTACTTGCATGGCCGCCGCAGGGTCGAGGTTGCAGCGCAAAGCGCGAACCAGCATCACATAAGTGAACGGTTGCGTGTTGTCTCCTTGAATAGCCATTAATTCTGTGAGCAATTCAACAGATTCTGACCAGTCTTGGCGAATGATGGCCAGCAGACCGTTGATGGCCAGCATGTCTTCGTTATGCGGATAAATCGATAAACCCGCATCACCCAAGGCGTAGGCCAGGTTAATTTGTTCAGTGGCCACCAGAGTTTGAATGGTTTCACGAATCTCTGCGGGCGCGAAGCGCTTCATATCCCCATTTTCGAGAAATGCGTTCAACGAAGGCTGGTTCATCAATTCTTGGATGAGTGTCATGTGCATGGCTCCTTTAAAAGTTGCATGTCGAAAAGCAATTTTTATTCCAGGTCAGAACGACACAGGAAGCCTCTATATAGATAGACATGCAGCTATCCCAGATTTCCTGGGGAGGTGGCAAAAGAATGGTCATGCGGCAATCGGGTGGCAATTTTTTGCCATTCATGCGCAGGGCATTGCCGCTTTGGCGGCGCTAGGGGTTTTTCTGGGGAGTTTTTTTATCGTAAACCCCTCAAGTTGTCGTAAAACAAGTTGGCACGCTATCTGCTTAACTGTTTGAAATTTTGATCGGCCGAAAGGTCAGGAGATAAAGATGGCAGTAATCAACACGAACGTTAAAGCATTGTTCTCGCAGGCCGCATTGCGGTCGACTGAGCGCAACCAACAAGTCGCTATGCAGCAGTTGTCTACGGGCAAACGAATCAACTCGGCCCGCGATGACGCAGCAGGTATGGCGATCGCAACACGCATGACACATCAGGTGCGCAGCCTGAATCAGGCGGTGCGCAATGCAGGCGATGCGATCTCCTTGATCCAAACGGCTGAAGGTGCGACCAACGAAATCACCGACATGATGCAGCGTATGCGTGAGCTCGCTGTGCAGGCGGTGAACGACACCAACGACAACGCGCAGCGCAGTTATCTGGATCTGGAATTCCAACAACTCAAGCAACAAATTGTCCAGATTTCCGACAATACCGAGTGGAACGGTTTTCCTGTGCTCAACGGTACCGCTGGACAACAAGTGGGTGAGATGCCGGTTTTCAAAACTACATCCATGAACCAGTTTGGCAGTGTTTTCATTGATCCCACCACGACACGAACCATCACCGGTGCTGGCACTGGTGAGGTGCAAAAGTTCACGTTGTCGGGGACTCCCGCGGAGGGCTACGTCACGATCGCTGGGCAAACAGTGCAAATTACAGCCACAGAAGCTGCTGCTGGTTTGTCCACGGTGATGAACAAAATCAAATCGTCATTGAGCGATACGACTTATTTCAATACCAATTCTGGCCGCAGCGTGGATGTGACGGCTGGCGGGCAAGTGACGCTGACATTCAATAGCACCGATGGCAATGTGGCAGACGCTACGGTTGCACTTGGGTCGACCAATTTATCCGCTACCGCAATCAGTGTCGATCGCCAAGCGATGACGCAAGCGGCTGAAGTGTTTGCCAACAACGGCAAGTTCTTGCAAAGCGGCGCTTTGAAAATGTCGGTCGCTTCAGGCAGCAGTACTGTCACCGCCAGTTTTTTGACGCAAGACAACAAAACCATCGCGTTGACAGGTGTGTTGGACAAGTCCAAGGGGCAGGTTTCTTTCGATGTCGCGGCGGGTTTGAACGCGTCGGTCATGTCTGACAACTTAACGTACACCTTCCGTGATCCTTCGGGCACAGCCGTGGACTTGACCGCAAAGCCACGTGATCTGTCGGTGAACGTCGATGTGGCAGGCAGCATTCCAAACTTGCGTTCGGGTGATTTGCAAATCAACGGCGTCAACATTGGTCCTTCTGTGGCAGCTGACGACTTAATGTCACCTCGCAACAACGCCTCGGGCAGTGCGATTGCCAAGGCTGCGGCGATTAACCGCATGGCCGTGGATCAAGGCATCAGCCAAGGGGAGTCGCAGTCAGTGACGTTCTCTGGCACACCCATGACTGGAACGATTGTGGTGGCTGGGGTCAGCGTGACCTTAACCCCTGCCGACAAAACGCCTGCAGATGCCGCTGAGAAAATTGCCGCCGCATTGCAAGCCAGCCCACAATTTGCTTCTGCAACAGGCCGCGTGGTGACGCATGCCAAAGGCTCTGCTGTGATTGGTGTTGACTTTCCCGTATCTGAGGGGAATGTGGCGGCAATGGACATTGCGCCTGGTGCCACAGGTCTTGCGAGCACGGTCAATACAACAGCGCAATACATGACATCGGTGCCTGGTACCGGCGTATTTGCGAAGGTGAACGAAAACGTGTTCACGGGTCAGGCGATGACGGGTTCTTCCGTGACGTCTGGTGTCGTGTTCATCAACGGATATGCCTCTGCCAACATCACCACGGTGTTGAACAATCCGCAAGCCACGCGTGAGAGTGTGGTGCGTGCCATCAACCTGATCAGCGACAAGACGGGTGTGAAAGCAATAGACACAGGCTCTGAAAACAAAGGCGTTACCTTGGTGGCCGCGGACGGTCGCAACATCGAGGTGCGTTTTGAGACACCAGACAACGCGAGCGTGTTTGGCAACCGCATTGGTATGCGCGAAGGGGTGCAAAGTTCCACCATTTCGCTTGAATCCAAAATTCAGGCGCCCGTGGTCTTGACCTCAACTTCAGCCGGTGACATCAGCCGTGCGGGTTTGGATGCAGGAAACTACACCAAGAACGAATCGGTGCTGAATACGCAGCCTCGTCCAAATGTGGCGCCTGCCGCAGCACAAGTGGACCGTGTGTTGATCTCGAATCCTGCTTTGGGTACCGTTCCTGCAGGTGAAACTGTCACAGTGGTGATCAATGGGACTTCGTACAAATCGGATGCCACGTTAACAAGCTCGAAAGCGATCAGGGATGATTTGATCACTCAGATCAATGCTGATCAAAACTTGGGCGTTTTTGCGACAGCAGGCTCCAAAGTTGGTGAGTTGATTTTCACAGCCAAGAACCCTGGTACAGGGTTCACTATGGCTGCAAGCAAGAGCGCAAGCGCGACGCTTGGAATTGCTTCTCAAGAGTTGACCGCCAATTCACCTGCGCAATTTAAAAATTTGGGCATGGACGATTTGATGATCAATGGCATCAAGATTCGCCCCAGCACACCGGCCGATGATCGTTTTTCAACGGTTGCTGTGACCAGCAGTGATCCTGGCTCCAGTGCCAAAGCGTTGGCTGCTGCGATCAATGACAGCACCAGCATGACCGGTGTTCGCGCCGAGGCAAATCCTGTTGTTTCCGCAGGTACCACCACCAAAACTGAAGTGCCATTGAGTGGTAAACAGTCTTTGTGGGTAAACGGTATTGAGATTCAAGTTGACTTTGTGCAAGGCGAATCAGGCACAGATCGCCGTAGCAAAGTGGTGGCCGCGATCAATGAGCGCGTGGGTCAACATGGCGTGATGGCGACAGACAATGGCTATGGTGTGACGCTGTCATCCGATGGTCGCAACATGTCTGTGTGGTTTGACTCAAGCCAAAAAGATTTGTCTGCCGCCAACTTCGGTTTGGACAAAGGCGGCGCTGCTGCACAAATCTCCAAAGTCAAGATGGGCGCGGATATTGGCAATGCCGGTACTGCCGAAGTCATGATCAATGGTGTCAAGGTCACGGCAAATATTCCTGGCGGCAGCACGCAGGCTGCGTCAGCCATCGCTTTGCGCGATGCGATCAGTGCTGAGCCAAAGCTCAAAAATGTGGTCGCATCGATTGACCCCAATGACGCCACGTCTGTGCTGATCAAGTCTGCAGTAGCTGGCAGCGCATTCGATTTGCGTGGCGCTGCCACGGGCGATGGCAGCGAATCGATGGAGCTGAGCACGGTGTCTCCCAACATCGTGGGTAAAACGGATGTGACGGCACTGGATTTGAGCGCTGACTACAGCACCAATGTGTTGGGCGGGGGCAGCAACGCTGTCAATGCCACCACCATGTATGGCTCCGTCAAACTGGTGTCTGACGCACCCATGTTGCCCGGATTGCCTGGTGCAGATGGTGTGGTGCCATCGCAGCTGGGCCTCACCGGTGCGCCGATCAAAATTACCAGCGGCGCCGATGGATTTGGTGCACTGAGCAATTTCTCTACCTTGGGTTTCCGTGAAGGCACCTTTGGTGGTCGCGCCAGTCAAGAAATGGATCCACCCAAAGTGGGACGCATGGCGTTCCAGGTGGGCTCGTCTGCCAACCAAGTGGTGACCATTGATTTGGCTGACTTTGGTAAAAATGGCTCGATCACGGGACAAATCACAGGCGATGTAGATTTGGCAGATGATGCACGTAAAGTGCGTATCAACACACGTGATGGTGCCACGGCCGTGCTCAACTTGTTGGACACTGCCATGGACAAAGTCAACGCCACGCGCGCCACAATGGGCGCTGTCATGAACCGACTCGATCACGTCATCAATAACTTGACCAACGTGTCCATGAATATGTCGGCCTCGCGCAGTCAGATCGAAGATGCAGACTATGCATTGGCCTCAACTGAATTGGCCAAGACGCAAATCATGCAACAAGCTGCTACCGCCGTGCTGGCGCAAGCCAACACCAGCCAGCAGTCCGTGATGAAGCTTTTGGGTGGTTAACGAGCAACTTCAATTGACGCATGAACGCTGACCAAGGTGCTGCGCCACCACCTCCTGCTTTACCAAAAGGCCCCAATTGCTGGGACTGTCGCTATTTGGCGATCACGTGGGATGTGCGCTTGCCCTATGGCTGCAAATTCATGGGGTTTCGTTCAAAAGTGATTCCGTCGTTGGAGGTGTTGCGTACGGATGGAAGGTTTTGCGGGGCTTTTTCGCCCAAACCTGCCAAATCAGCAACAAACAAAGCCCAGGCGCAGTCCAAAAAAGCTGTCGGTCAACCGTCGAACCGTCGAGAAACTGACCGTTCGCGCCCCTTTATCTCGATTAACTTAATTACTTAGGTTTCAGAATGCATTGGCACGCACTTTGCATAACAGTCTTACCTTTATTTCAGGCTGTTCAAAGTGAATGCTTCTTCTGTCAACGTAATTCATGCCGTGTGGTTGGACCCTTTCAGTCCACTCGACGCCGCAGATCGCGCCCAGCTGAGTACCGCCGGTATCAGTCTGGAAACTGTTTCTACACTTGGCGACCTCACCCTGGCCCTGCGTCGTGCACATACTGTGGTGATTCGCTTAGGCGATAGCGCCGAGCTGCTGCAAGAGGTCCAAACCTTGGTGGCACAACTCGGTCACACCGTGCCTGTGCTGTGCCGCGTTGATCGCCGTCGCATGGAAGTCGCTGTCGACGCCATGCGCTTGGGTGCTTTGCATGTGTTGCCCGCTGACGAATGGACGCCTGGCGCTTGGCAAGACGCCGTCAAAGGCCTCAATGCCCCCGAACTCACCACCAAGAGCTATGTCTTTGTTGACCCCACCAGCCAACACCTGCTGGCTTTGGCACAACGCGTGGCACAAACTGATGTGACCGCCTTGCTGGTGGGCCCTACAGGCGCCGGTAAAGAAGTGCTGGCCCGTGTGCTGCACGAGTCATCACCGCGTGCCAAAGGCCCGTTTGTGGCCCTCAATTGCGCGGCCATGCCCGAGCACTTGATCGAAGACATGTTGTTCGGTCACGAGAAGGGCGCTTTCACCGGCGCTTTGAAAGAACACAAAGGCTTGTTCGAACAAGCCCACGGCGGCACCATTTTCTTGGACGAGATTGGCGAAATGCCGATGCAGTTGCAAGCCAAACTGTTACGCGTGTTGCAAGAGAAAAAACTCAACCGCTTGGGCGGTGAAGGCGTGATTGATTTGGATGTGCGCGTTATCGCCGCTACCAACAAAGATTTGAAGTTGGCCATCGAGCAACGCGAATTCCGCGAAGACTTGTATTTCCGCATCAGCACATTCCGCTTGCGTATTCAAGCGCTCAAAGACCGCCCGGGTGACATCGTGCCTCTGGTCGCGCAATCGTTGGCGCGTCATGTCAAAGGTGGCGTGCCTTTCACGGTCACACCTGAAGCCCAAGCCTTGTTGCAAAGCTATCCCTGGCCTGGCAATGTGCGCGAACTTGAAAACGTGGTGCAACGCGCTGTGGTGTTGAGTGGTGGTCGCACCATCAGCCCAGCCCACTTGATGTTTGACGATGCAGCGATGGACGAGCAAGCCCTGCCCGCCGCGCAGCCTGCTGTGACGACCGAGCCATTGGCATTGCCAGTTGCATCTGCGATGAATCCGACCTACGCCATGCCCAGCTACGCAGGTGCTACTCATTTTTCATCTCACGCACCGATTGAAGTTCGCGAGACGTCAGAGCCTGTGAACTTGGAAGACGCCGTCAAGACCAGCGAGCACCAAGCCATCATGGCCGCGATTCAAAGTACCGATAGCCGCATGGAAGCGGCTGCCAAGTTGGGCATCAGCCCACGCACCTTGCGCTACAAGCTGGCGCAGTTGCGCAGTCGCGGTATGTCTGAAGGAGTACCAGCATGATCGATCGCATTTCAAACAGCAACATCCAGTCGATGCTGGAGACCTTGCGCGCCCACCAGGCCCAATCGATGGGCAACACCTCAACGGTGAACGAGCCTGCGGCCACCAAGGTCGGGCAGCCGTCATTTTTTGACTCGGTCAAAAACGCCATCGACAAAGTCAATGACGCAGACATCAAGGCCGATGCCATGTCTGATGCCTATGACCGTGGCGAAGAAGTGCCCTTGACCGAAGTGGTCTTGAGCATGCAGAAATCCTCGCTGGCTTTTGAAGCCACCCTGCAAGTACGCAACAAAGTGATGAAAGCGTACGAAGAAATCATGAACATGCCGGTTTGATGCTGGACTGAGAGACTGATATGGCTACTGATACCCTCAACATGAACCCCATGGCACTGTCCACCGCCCCAGGTACAGACGTTGCTGCGTCCCCTGATAACGCCGTCAAGGCCAGTGGCACAGGCGGCGTGGCCGAATGGTTCAATGCCAAAGAAGGCCCTGGTGCCTTTTTGGGCGACATCTTGCGTCAACCCTCGGTGCGCAAAACGCTGCCGTTTGTGGTGATCTTCATGCTGCTCTTGTCGGTGGCCGTGTTCTTTACCTCGCTCAAGCCCACGCCCTACCGTCCTTTGGTGTTGATGCTCAGCGACGCGGACAAGCAACAAGCGATTGAAGCCCTGAAGGCGGGTGAGTTCAAGCCCGAGGTGGATGTGAACACTGGCCAAATTTCAGTGCCCACTGCACGTTTTCAAGAAGCTCGCATGTTGCTGGCTTCCAAAGGTTTGCCACGCACCGAAGCTTCGGGCATGGACAACCTCAAAGACATGCCCGCCATGACCACCAGCCAGTTCATGGAACAGGTGCGCTACAACAACGCGATGGAGCAAGAGCTGGCGCGCAGCATTGTGCAAATTGGCGGCATCAAATCCGCTCGTGTGCATTTGGCCGCACCCAAGCAAAGCGTGTTTGTGCGTGACCGTGCACCTACCAAGGCCTCGGTGGTCATTACCCGCTTGCCCGGTCGCACCATTTCTGCGGCCAACGTGCAAGCCATCATCCAATTGGTGGCGTCCAGCGTGCCTTATTTGGCCCCCGAGAATGTGTCGGTCGTCGACAACTTCGGCAGCTTGATGAACGAGATGTTGGTCGAGCAGCCTTTGGGCTTGACCTCTGCGCAGCTGAGTCAAAAGCAGCAGATGGAAGACTTGTACCGGACCCGTTTGATTCAGTTGCTCGCGCCTATCGTGGGCGAGAGCAACGTGAGTGCGCAAGTGAGCATGGCCTTGGATTTCACCCAAACCGAAGTCACCACAGAAGATTTTGATTCGCAAGACAAGGGGCCCAAAACACGTTCGGAATTGTTTGTGGAAGACCGCAACACCTTCCGCGATGCGATTGGCATCCCCGGCTCTTTGTCGAACACGCCGCCATCACCGACCAACCCTCAGTCGACCACGCAAACCAATGCGGATCCGCTGAAAGGTGTGAGTGAAAAAGGCGTGCAAGTCACGGCACGTAGCACCAAAAACTACGAACTCGACCGTTCGGTGCGTCACACCAAAGGTGCCATGGGCAATATCACCAAGATTGGTGTGGGTGTGTTGATCAACGAGCGTCCAATTCCTCCTGGCGCCAAAGTGGAAAAAGCCGCTGATGGTTCTACCCCTACATCGATTCCTTACACCCCCGAAGAAATTGAGCGCTTGAACCAATTGGTCAAAGGTGCTGTGGGCTTCAACGAAACCCGTGGCGACGTGGTTACCGTGGTGGGCACCAAGTTTGAGCCCCAAATTGACCCCACCGCCATTCCTTGGTACCGCGATGAGAACTACCAAGTCATGGTCAATGCAGGCGTGATTGGTGGCCTCTTCTTGCTCGTCTTGTTGACTGTTGTTCGCCCCATGGTGCGTCGTTTGATCACACCGCCAATTGACCCTGCTGCGGTGGCAGCGGCGGCGGCAGAGGCAGCCAAATTAGAGGCTCAGATGGCGATTGATGTGGCTACCGCCGAATCGGCTGCGGCACAATGGTCGGCCAGGGAAGCCAAAGAAGCGCACGAAGCCGAAATGGCACACATCAGTGAAGAAGCCATGAAGGCGGCCGCCGAATCGGCCCGCCTGGCAGAAGAAGCGAGAATCGCTTTTGAAGCCAAAGTGGCTGCAGATGCCTTGGCGGCAGAAGAGGCTGAAAAAGCCCGCGCCGAAGCCCATGCCGCACAACTGGCACTGGCGGAGCAAGGAGGCGAAGACGCCAGCCAAGAAATTGAAATTCAAGAAGGCGAAACGCTGGAAGAAGTCAAAGCCCGCATGGCGAGCTTGAAGCCTAAGAAACAATCGATTTCGGCTGACTTGCTCAACACGGCCAATTCATACGACGATAAAGTCGCTTTGATTCGCATGATCGTGGCTGAAGACTCAACCCGTGTGGCCGGTGTGCTCAAGGGCTTGATCAAGCCACCCGTTTAATAAAGAAATTTGAGGACTTCATCATGGCCGACGATTCCATTGTGATGACCGACGCGCTCAGGACTGAGCTCGCCGCGATCACATCTACCCAGCGCGCTGCTGTGCTCATGTTGCTCTTGGGCGAAGACCAAGCGGCAGACATCATCAAATTTTTAAATCCCAAAGAAGTGCAAGCACTGGGCGCCGCGATGGTGTCGGTGGCTGACTTCTCGCAAGAGGCCGTCAACGTGGTGCTCGACGAGTTTGTGGAGCACTTGAAGAAGCAATCCACCCTGAGTATGGGCAACACCGACTACGTGGAAAACGTCATGCGTCGCGCCTTGGGTGACGACAAGGCGGCTTCTGTGCTGGGCCGTATCATGCCGGGCCAAGGCACCAAGGGCTTGGACATCCTCACATGGATGGACGCGCGCGGCATTGCCGACATGATCAATGGCGAGCACCCTCAAGTGGTGGCGATTATTTTGTCGCTGCTCGAGAGCGAAGTCGCGGCCGATGTGCTGAACTATTTGCCACCCGATGTGCGTCCTGAAGTGATTCAACGCGTGGCCAGCTTGGACACGGTGCAACCTTCGGCCATGGCCGAGTTGGAAGCCATCATGAAGCAGCAGTTCTCCAAGAGTGCGTCGGCCCAGTCGTCGAGCTTTGGTGGCGTGCAGGCAGCGGCCAAGATCATGAACTTGACCAAGACGGCGCTGGAAGCCAGCATCATGGGCGGTTTGAACGAGCTTGATCCTGAGTTGATGCTCAAGATTCAAGACAATATGTTCACCTTCGAGAACTTGGTCAGTGTTGACAACAAAGGTATCCAGGTGCTCATGCGCGCTGTGGAGCCTGATATGTTGATGATGGCCCTCAAAGGTGCCAGCGACGGCTGTAAAGACCGCTTCTTTGACAACATGTCTGAACGTGCCCGTGGCATGTTCCGCGACGACATGGAAGCCAAAGGCCCCCAACGCATGGCCGACGTGGAAGAAGCCCAGAAGAAGATCATGCGCATGGCGCGCAAGTTGTCGGACTCGGGCGAGTTGATCTTGGGCGGTGCAGACTTTGTTTAATCAACCCGCTCCTTCTCGGTCTGCCACACCGTGGCAGCCGAACGCGCGCCTGGTGTCTGACGACACCGGCCGTGGCTTTGCTTCGACCTCTTGGTTGCAGCCAGAAGGAGCCGGTTTTGATGAGGGCGGTTTTCAGCCCAAGTCAGCGGGATTTGCACAAGACCGTTACCAAACGGTGTCCATGCCTTTGTCAGAAAAATCAAAAACAACGCTCAAGCTCATGGGCGACAGCGAAGGTTTGGAAGATTCTGCGGCTGACGGTGTGTCGAGACATGAACCGGAATCGCCCAACGCGCATTTGCCTTTTGTGGTGGATGTGTATGGCGTCAAGCCCACGGCGAAAAAGGTGTCTGAAGATACACAGGCGACTGAAATGCACGCCGAGGCCACAGATGCCAATGCGCATGCAGAACACGGCGAGGAGCGCGAGCCCGACGCTCAGGCGGCAGAAGATGTGACTGATGGCGAAGTTCAAGCGCAGTTGTCTGAAGAGCCTTTGCCAACGCAAGAGGCTGACGACACAGTGTCTGAAGTCCATGCTGTGGAATCTGAGCTCGAACAAGCAGCAGAACGACAAGCGCAAGAAACTGAGCAAGCGACTGAACAAGCGGTTGAGCCAGAAGAAGATTTAGCGTCAGAACATCACGTGATGTCTGAGCCTGAAGCTCGTCCTGAACCCGATTTGACCGAGAGTGAACTCGTCACCGACGATAGCGTTGGTGAGCCGCAAGCCCTAGGGGCTGAAGTGGACGAATTGCTGGCGCAAGCGCCTGTGCCATCTGTTCAGATGGTGGGCATTGACCCTGAAGAAGTTGCGCAACGTGAAGCAGCGCAGTTTGCCCAAGGCTTGGCCCAAGGCATTGCGCAAGGTGAACGCCAAGCACGCGAGGCCATGCAACAAGAGGTTGCGGCCCAATGCGCGGTGTTGTCAGCGGTGACGCATGATCTGAATGCGTTGTTGCAAGACCCGAAAAAGTTTTTTGAACCTCTCAAACGTTTGGCCTTGCATGTGGCTGAACACGTGGTGATGAAAGAACTCAGCACCTCCACCGAAGCCATTGAGCGTTTGGTGCAGCGTTGCTTGGATGAGTTAGACCATCCGGCCAAAGGCGCCGTGGTGATCGAGCTCAATCCGCAAGACAAAGAACGTTTGCAAGCCCAAGGCAGTGCCTTGGTTACCGGCATGCGTTTGGACGCAGTCCAGGGCATGAAGCCTGGCAGCGTGCGTTTGTTTGCCAATGACACCGTGGTGGAAGACTTGGTCGAACACCGCTTAGAAGCCTTAGCCCGTTCCCTGCTGGTGGACGTGGAAGATTGGCGGGCCAAGTCCACCTTGGCGCAGCCCGAAGTTGAAGTATCCGAACCTGAAGTCGAAGACGTGGAGCCCAACGATGTTCATTCCTGACGTCATCAATACCCTGCTGATGGGGCTGATTTTCATGGTCATTGTGGTGACCGTGATACGTCCTTATGTCCTGCATATTTTCGATGGCCCCCTCAGCACGCAAGATTTACAAAAGGCGGCCATTGAAGCGGTGGAGCTGGAGATGATGCGTGCCGCCGAATTGGCCGAAGCGCAACGCGGCGACAAGATTCGCTTTCAACAACTGCTGTTGCAACTGCCCGACAAGCCCAAACCCAAACCACAACCCGTGGTGGAACCCGAACCCGAGCCCGAAGTGGTGCCAGAAACTGTGGCCGAAGAAGAGGTGACGCAGGATGCAGGCGCACCGACCGACGGTGTGGCGGGCGAAGGCGATGCAGTCACAAGCGAGGACGATGCTGAAACTACCGAAGCCGCAGAAGATGGGCTGGCGGAGGGCGAGATTGAAATCCGTGAAGGCGAGTCTTTGGCCGAAATCAAAGAACGCATCAAGAAAGAACAGCAAAAGGCTAAGAAGCCGACCATTCCGCCGGAGTTGCTCAACAACGCCAACAGCTACGAAGACAAAGTGGGTGTCGTGCGCATGGTCGTTCAAACCGATCAAAACCGTGTGGCTGCTGTGATTCGCAGCATGATTGAAATCAAATAACCGTTCACCTCGCATGCTTGACTTTGACCAAGAAGTACAGCGCAGCTTGCCCAAGCTGCGTGTGCCTGAACCTCAACGCAGCGGCACGCTGGTGCGTTTGGTCGGCTTGACCTTGGAGACGCGCGGCATCATGGCGCCTCTGGGTGCCTGCTGCGAAGTGATCGGCCAGCGCGGCCACCGCATCGAAGCCGAGGTGGTGGGCTTCAACGACAAAACCCTCTACCTCATGCCTTTTACCGATCCCGTCGGTGTGGGCCCAGGCGATACCGTGCGGGTCATGAACAACTCAGGTCAAGTGCGCTTAGGCGACGGCTTGTTGGGGCGCGTGATCGACGGCCGTGGTCAGCCTTTGGATGGCAAACCCATGCCCCATTTGCCCGATCACATGAGCTTGTTGGGTTCGCCCTTAAATCCGATGGAACGAGGTCCGATCAACGCGGTGCTGGATGTGGGCGTGAAAGCCATCAACGGTGCCTTGACCATTGGACGTGGCCAACGCATTGGTTTGGTGGCTGGTTCTGGCGTGGGTAAGAGTGTGCTGCTGGGCATGTTGACTCGCTTCACCAAAGCCGATGTGGTGGTGATTGGTCTGATTGGTGAACGCGGTCGTGAAGTGCAAGCCTTCATTGCCGAGTCGCTGGGTGCTGAAGGCTTGGCCAAGTCGGTGGTGGTGGCAGCGCCTGCCAACGTGTCGCCTGTGCTGCGTCTTAAAGCTACCCACATGACGCATGTGATTGCTGAGTACTTTCGTGACCAAGGAAAAAACGTACTCATGCTGTGCGACAGCTTGACCCGCGTTGCCCACGCACAACGCGAAATTGGTTTGGCTATTGGCGAGCCACCCACGGCCAAGGGCTATCCGCCTTCCGTGTTTGCTTTGTTGCCCAACCTGATTGAACGCGGTGGCGTGGGCCGTCACGGCTTTGGGTCGATCACCTCGATTTACACCGTGCTGGCCGAGGGCGACGATGCCTCCGACCCGATCGTGGACATTGCCCGTGCGTCGTTGGATGGCCAGGTGATGTTGTCGCGTCGCTTGGCCGACCAAGCGCATTACCCGGCGATTGATCTGAACGGCTCTATTTCACGCGTGATGCAAACCTTGGTCAATGGCGATGATTTGCGTTTAGCCAACAAGCTGCGCCGCTTATGGTCGGTTTACCAACAAAACGCGGACTTGGTGCAAGTCGGTGCCTACGAGGCGGGCAGCAACCCAGAGTTGGACGAAGCCATCCGTTTGCGCGAGCAAATGTTGATGTTCTTGCGCCAAGATATGCATTTGGCCGAAGACTACGAGGTGACACGCAATCAATTGCGTAGCATGTTGTCATGAAGCCCCGTGCCGCCTGGCCCGTGCTGGCCAAAAAAGCCAAAGAAAAATGTGACGAAGCGGCGGCGGCTATGGTCAAAGGTCGCGAGCGTGTGACGTATTTGCAGCAAAGTCGCGCACGCATGGAGATTCTTTATAAAGACTACGTGTTGCGCTCACGTGACGCTGAGAGCAAGCCGCACAGCATGGCCGAGACCTTGAATTTTCGCGGCTTCATGCAGCAACTCCAATCTCTCATCATGCGCGTGGACCAGGATTTGGAAAAAGCCTACGAGGAATTGGAAGCCTTGAAGCTCGCACTACGCGCGGCTGAGCACAAACGGCTTCAAATGGAAACCTTGATGGAAGAAGACCTCAAGCGTGTGCGCGAACATGCCAAACGGCGCGAGCAACGCGAGATGGACGATGCGGGCGTGATGCTCTACAACATGCGCAGTTGATGGGGCACCTGCTTAATAGGCAGATACCCAGCCAGCTTGTAACCAATGCCAGTAGTTGGGCTTGAAGGCCCAGGGAATCAAAGTGGTGGGTGTGTTGGGCGCAAACACCTCGCGCGTCAGGTGGTCTTGCCACACGTCTTTGGCGCCCACATGGCTCAACAGGGTCTGTGCAAAATTCTCTGCCACGGCTTGGGCGGGCACTTCATGATGCGGCCAGCTGCGCCAGTCGTGGGCCAAGGTACGACCATCGGTGGGGCCTGAGTACACATCGTGCACGCTGCCCCAATGACGTCCGCGCAGTGTGTGTTTCAAGGCTGCAAGCTCTTGTTCAACTTGGGCTTCATGACGCACCCGGTAGCGGTGCTGGCCCAAGACATTGTCAAACCACACACACGCTTGCGCGTGCTCTTCGAGCAATGCAGGCAGTGTGGTCAGTGCGTCTTGTTTGTGGTGCGTGATCTGCACGCCGAGTTGGCGCAAGTGACGGCCATGGCGCCAATGAAACAAAGCAGAGGCCAACGGGTCAATGTCGTAAGCGTCGATGCGTTCAAAACGGGCCAGCCAGCTCGGCGGCATCATCCAACCAGCGCTGCATCCAATCAGCAGCAGATGCTCAGCTTGGGGGCGTACCTGGGCCAGAAATGCATCGAGCAAATCGACCGTGGGTTGCCAGCGTTGGCGCGCGTAGTGCGCATGCACATGCCAGTTGAGGCCGCCCGTGCCGCCCGCATGGATCAAGTCACGCATCCATCCCATGGTGTGACGTTGCTCAGCAGACCAAACGCATGATTTTGAAGATCGGTGTGTCGGGTGGCACTGGCTCAAACGGACCGATCACCCCTTCGGTGGACAACACCTCACCGCTCAAA
>Ga0228702_1000116_pt1 | contig 71581 bp, 75 predicted proteins | sample McNCre217_Aug_MG_2_FD_178018 | JGI IMG/M metagenome (GOLD analysis project Ga0228702, IMG submission 178018) | Freshwater microbial communities from McNutts Creek, Athens, Georgia, United States - 20-17_Aug_MG | ecosystem: Environmental > Aquatic > Freshwater > Creek | place: USA: Georgia... | reverse complement strand
AACACCCGATCCCTTCCCGAACTCGGCCGTTAAGTGCCGTCGCGCCAATGGTACTGCGTCTTAAGACGTGGGAGAGTAGGTCACCGCCAAACCTAGAAAGAAGCAATCTCTCTAAACGATCTCAAAAACACCCGATCGCACCAAAAAAAGCCCTCGGGAAACGTCGCGGGGTGGAGCAGCCCGGTAGCTCGTCAGGCTCATAACCTGAAGGTCACAGGTTCAAATCCTGTCCCCGCAACCAAAAAATATAAATATATCAAACGCTTATTTCCTCAGTAGAGCGCTGGGGATTTAACTTCGGACGTCTACGTCAGCACCACGTCAACACTGCGCCAGAAAGATCGCAGTCACACGCAATTGCGTGCACCGGCCTGCATTGCCCCGAATTCGCGGGCACTCGGCCCGGCAAAAATGCCCGTTGGCTGCCGTTTCGTGGCTTACCCTATTCGATATTGACGCATCTTGCGGGGTAGCTTTGAGATGGCGGTAACGGCCCGGTTGACACCGCCTGCCTGCGCCTAGCCTGATCGATTAAGGCACGTGCATAACGACGTCGTTAAACGGCCGTCCAATAGCGCTCTGCACGGCGGCGATCCGGCAGCATCGGAGGCCGAGGCTTGAGCATGCGCGAACGCTGAAGCTATCGCTCAGCGCCGCGCTTGGATTGAGACCAATGGCGCGCCGCTTGCTGACATTCAGATCTTGCAGGGCACTTCGACATCAAGGTTCAAGACGACCCTGCTCATTCCATATATTTCGGCGTGCTGATCTTCCAGCCCCGCCGCCGGGAGGCGGTGATCTGTCCGGCCTGAGGCTCCGTCGCTTTCTTAATCGCAGCGATCTCCAAGTTGGCTGCGGTTTCCACCCCCGCCTGCCTCTCCAACTGCCGCCACATCCGCTCATCGAAACGATCAGCCCCGAGGATCCAGGCGGCCGCACGGGCGTAGACGCGTGTAACAAGCGCCTCGTTCCGTTCCCGCATCTTCTGCCATTCCTGCCGGGCATAGCCGCGCCGATCGCGGATCGTGACCAACTGCTCGGCGACGAGTTGCTTCAACCATTCGCTGTCAGCCCAGTCGGGCAGGTGGATCGTGCCTGCAGGTGTTGGCACGCCCCGCGCGCGATCCTCATCCGAAGGCCGTTCGAGGCGCAGATGGCGATAGGTTTCCGCTTTGAAAGTGGGCGTCGCCACGGTCCAGAGCCGCGCCCCGCGCTTGAGCTTGCGCCCATTTACGGTTGCATCGACAAAGGTCGGCCCCGCGACGGGCGTGACCCGGTTGAACCCCTCAAGCCCCTTAACCGCTGCCACCATATGAAAAGCAGGTCGGGCAAACTCGTCTGGCGTATGCCACATCTTTGCGGCGCCGGCCCGCTGGTCCCCCAGCTGCGGCACGTGACCAGCTCTGCCTCGGCCAGCGGCGCAGCGACTACTCAGCAGATAAACGATACCTAGACTGTTGCTCGGGCTACACCTCGCGCATTCAAGAGCGGCCCAAAGCCGCCGGTTGACAGTTAGGGATGCTGCATTGCCGCATTCTAGAGAGCCGCCCTTCGAGACGTTACTCAGCGAAACGCGCGGGCGGCACGGTAGTCATGCGGGCCGGAACTGCCGCAGCTACTTGCCTGAGGCGATCATGGCGCGGATCTTCATTGTGACCTGCCCTCGTCAGAAGCTCCGAGTCATCGTTATTGTTAGCGAAAACGCAAAGAACGAGGGGCCTACAGTTGCACCCTTCTTTGCAATCCTCTCATCATAGAGGGCGACGGCTTTTGTTCGCAGCTTCGACCGCACAGATGACCCCAGCCATAAATAGGTCTGTTCTGTCCTCCCTATCAGATCCGTTGTCGGGTAAGCGCTCCGGGCAACATGCTGGGGAATAGCAACTGGTAGGTTCCTCCCCTTGCACGCCCACTGCCATCGTCCGGCAAGGCCGACCATGAGCGGACGGTCAGTACCGATAGCGGAATAGAGCCAAGTTTCCGCTGGGGCAACCACAGAACTAAGTGGCGTACAACTCAATAATGTGCTCATGTAGGGGGAAGAGCAAGTTCAATGCTGGCAGCGCGACCCAGTGGCAAAGGGCCAGCTGGCACCTCAAAACAGTTCGGAATATTATGTCACGCCGCCTGCGATACGCGAAATTTTCAGATTTAGACATCAATGATTCTTTTTTCGATAGTCTTAAGGTGGGTTACGAGGAATTTCCCGACTGGTTTTCCCGAAAGTGTGCCGATGGTGCGGAGCTCTATTGCGTTGAAGACGATGATTCAAAGCTCACAGGAATGGTGTACCTAAAAGTTGAAAATGGTGCGGTGCTCGACACGACACCAGCGCTTCCTGCCAAAAAATGGCTAAAAATCGGAACGCTCAAGATCGAAGGCAGAGGGACTAAGCTCGGCGAGAGAGTGATCAAAAAGATTCTCGATACGGCAATAGACGAAGACGTTGATGCTGTATATGTAACAATATTTGAAGTTCATGAATCTCTGATTAGACTCTTCGCTCGGTATGGATTTGACCACGTCGCGGACAAGGCAACACAAAATGGAGTGGAGCAGGTTCTTTCGCGCGATCTAAGGGTCACCTCCGGAAATCTAAGAAGAGATTATCCCTTCATAAAATTGAGGGGTGCAAGGTGTTGGCTCCTTGCAGTCTATCCGGAATACCACACGAGGCTTCTGCCGGACTCAATACTTAATAACGAAGCTCGCGAGATCGTCCAAGATGTATCGCACACGAATACTATTCATAAAGTCTATATCGGCAAGCTATCCCTAAACCGCATGTCACCCGGCGACGTTATCGTAATCTACAGAACGGGCGACAGGCGCGCCGCTGCATACTACAGATCCGTAGTCACCTCCCTCTGCGTGGTAGAAGAGGTGAAGAGCAAAAAGGACTTTCGTCAGTTCGAAGATTTTAGGGATTACGTCTCGGCAGGGACAGTTTTCTCCGAAGAGGAACTCTTGGAACAGTGGAGAAATAGCCCACGTCTCTATGTGGCAAAGATGACATACAACGTAGCACTAGGAAGGCGAATTACGCGAGGCACACTTCTTGATGACGGAGTCATCTCGGAGCAACCTCGATGGGATCTGCGAGAGCTGAATCAAGACCAACTCCGCAGGATAATAAACTTAGGCAGGATCAATGGACGTCTTATTGTCGATTAAGCCAGAGCATGTGGCCAATATCGTGAATGGAACAAAACGCTTCGAGTTCAGGAGGAAAGTTTTTTCAAAGGACGTCTCCAAGGTGGTAATCTACTGCACTAAACCCGTCGGAAAAATCGTAGCAGAATTTATCATCGAGAGAATTCTCGAAGGGAGCCCGGAAGAGATATGGAATGAAACCCGTGAGGCATCAGGAATCAGCCGTGATTTCTTTGACAGCTACTTCGATGGCAGGGACACTGCATTTGCAATTGAGATCGGTGCGCTCAACGTTTTCGATGATCCTATTGAGCCGTGCGATGTAGTGGAGAATTTTTCTCCACCGCAATCGTACAGATATCTTCCCAAACTTGAAAGCTCTAAGCAATTTGAAATGACTGTGTAAATGCAGACAGGCAAGATGCAGAGCAGGTTTTTACTCTTTGGCGCGTCCGCTTCGGGGAAGACTCTGCTCTGCCGCCAAATATTAAAACTGCGCGCAGGCGTCATTTATATCTCCGCAAGCGCAACACTGAATCAGCTACTTCGCGCATCAGAAATGGGGGGTGCGATTGGCATGAACGATAAGCAAATCCTCTTGTGCCAACGCATAAGACTGATGTGTGCAGGTGCACAGTTAGATGATGCACTTATCGACGGCCACCTCTATCTGCCATTGTTAGAACGCCGCGTTCCCGAGGCGGCGATAAAGCTATTGGAGCTTACCGCACTCATGCAGGTGAATGAAGCGGCCGCTACGATATCTCAAAGGCGCCGCATTTTAAAGAAGCCGAGGCAGTCGCTCCGTGAATGCCAGATAGACATAGAGAACGAAGCCGCTGCGGGAAGAGAAATTTCCGCAAAGCTCGGAATGCCAATCATACAAGTAAATCCACCGGCTTCTGCTGCGGTGACTACAGTGATTTCATCCTTTGGTGATGCACATCGACTGCGCGATTAATCCCTTTCTCGTTGAAACCGTGTTCCCAGGAGTGTGGCAGATAGACCCCGCAGGTCGAAGAGGTCTCCTGAAAACCATAGTAATCGAAAAGCCTATGAAACTTTGGCAAACTTCTTTGGCTAACCGTTAGATTCGGTTTGTCGGTGTCCAGCCACTTCAAAAGCCCATCAAATATCCTCACTCCGAGGCCTCGCCCCTCATAATTTGCAGCGACTCTTACAGTGCAAACTTTACGCTCGTACCCGTCATTTTTGGCAATACCAATCCCGACAAGTTCATCCATTCTGTAGATTGGCAAGAGGAATCTAGTGTTACATCGAAGGCCGGGAACAACCTTTTCAAGATACCACTTCTGAATATCGGGATAGTCGAGCGAAAGCGGCAGGATGAACGCTAGAGCTTCTTTCTCTATGCACTGACGCATTTTTTTCTCAGTGAAAACGCCGTGTTTCATGGACACCTCAGGACGCAGGAGAGACTTCAAAGATCAGACGCTGGAACCATTCGTTTGGGGGGCCAAAATTAGCGTCAAATCGAGCGGCTAACCAACTTGAAAATATGGAAATAATCATAAAGATCATCAGGTACTTGATCACTCTGCCGCGCCCGCTCCTTCTCATCGCAAACTTGGCAAAGCCCGAGAAGTCAGAGATTGATAATCCATCGCGCCAATCTTTTCGCCAATGATAAACCATCATGTGAGGCGGGAGCTGATCGACATAATCACCCCAAACAGTACTCTCCAATACTCTTGCCTTGTGGAGCGGAGCGTCATTGCTAGATAGGCCAAGCGATATAGGCGCAGCCGTCAAAAATGATATCTTGCTAAGCTTCGATGAGCTTTTGCGAAGATCTTCTTGGACTTCCCTCGGCAAGCTACGAGTCTCATTAACGCGGAAGTCAATGTAATCAATCTCCTCGTATCCGCTCTGGAGAGCGCCATCATACGGTTTAATCGTGCTCACAAACGGGCTTCCGTTGTGCAAGTTCACTCGGATCCGAAAGTAAAGCTTCTCAAAATTTCCTGAAGCTTCCTGCGCAGAACGAATGGCCTTGTTAGTGATCGTTAACTGTACTCCCTCACCCTTCTCGAGTATATCCAGTTCCGCATCAGATATTACCCCGCCCTGTGACAGCTCGAAGGAGAATATAATTGTATAAAAAGCATCATTAATCTTTGCTGTAATTACGGGAGATTTCTGCGGACCGTGTGTAATCGTCACTGGCTCATTAAAAATCGCTTGGGAGATGTCGCTATTCTTGAAGTGACCAGAGCAGTCAATAATATCTGCACGAGAAATCTTCAGGGGCAGATAGGCTGAAACAGTATTAACCTTACTGGGATTAGCAACCCAGACTCCTAGTTCCAACAGGTCATGCCCACCCGCTTTCGGTACAGAGGAGCGCTTGACGAGGCTAGAAAGCCATCTCCGACAGTGAGGCAGCGATGACGAGCCGGCCTCTCCCATACGCCAGTAATTAACATGTACTTCGTGCGTCTGGTCGACGGCCTGCTCTCCCGTGGTCCAGACCGCGATGCTCTTACTCGGCATTGTTTCTTAAATTCTCCATTCGCTTAGCCCGCCCACATCTAAAAACATAGCTAACCTCGGTCTCGCTGGTCTACACTTATTTTTTTAGATGAAGATAGTTGAACCTAGGTGCAGCCAGGATGGGGCTCAGACGGGACTTTATACGCCGCTGTTATTTCACCCACTTCGAGAGATCACTGAACTGCCACGCTAGATCGCCGTCATAAGGCTTGCTGCCGTCACCACTGATCAGAACGTCAACTCGCTGCGTTCGCCACGCCGCATCACCGTCAGGCCATTTCCCGCCGAGGCTGTGTAAAAACAGCGGATTATGGTATGCTTAGCCAAGTTTCGGAGGCTTTGCATGGCAGGTTTCATCGAGGGTGTTAGCCGGGCGCAGACGACGCTTTTTCCTGAGCGGTTGGACGACTGGATAGCGGAGGAGCACCTTGTTCGTGTCGTCGATCTGTTTGTCGATCAACTTGATCTGGCGGCGCTTGGTTTTGAACGTCACGCGGCCGCACGCACTGGGCGGCCGGGATATAATCCGGCCGTTCTGCTCAAGCTGTTCGTCTACGGTTACTTGAACCGGATCTCCTCGAGCCGCCGGCTGGAATGCGAAGCCGGGCGGAATGTCGAATTGATGTGGCTGACCGGTCGACTGGTTCCCGACCACAAAACCATCGCGGATTTCCGGCGTCAGAACGGCCCAGCCATCTGCAAGGCCTGTGCCAGCTTCGTGGAGCTATGCCGTCGGATCGGTGTGCTGAAGGGGGGCGTCCGAGGAGAAGATCCGGATCGTGCTGTCCGGCCTTCGTGGTGAGGACACCGTTTCCATCAACGCCAGAACCGCCGCGCGTTGCGCGGCAGGAATGGTCGAAAGGTCGATGGCAGGAGTGGCTTGCATGGGTTGGAGCTACCACAAAACCCCAGCAAAAACACGCCAAACCAAGCGGTTGATTCACTCTGCCGCAGCTGGTGGACTGGTTTCCAGCGCCTTTTCCTTGCGCCAGTCGAGACCGGCAAACAGCGCCTCGAACTGGGCATGGTTCAGCGCAATCACCCCATCCTTGATCGCGGGCCAGGTAAAGGTCGCATCCTCCAGCCGCGCTTGCAGGCCATCACCAGACCGGTGCCATCCCAGAAGAGCAGTTTCAATCTGTCCGCCTTACGCGAGCGGAACACAAAGACCGTGCCGGTGAACGGGTCGTTGCGGAGCACAGACGACACCAGCGCCGCCAACCCGTCATGACCCTTGCGGAAGTCGATGGGCTTTGTCGCGACCCTGATCCGAACCCGGTTCGAGGGGAGCATCATGACGACGGCCCGATCGCCCGCACAATCTCGGCAATTCTTGTGGCCGACGTGGCACCGTCCAGCCGGATTGTCACCTGACCCACGGCGATCTCGATAGGTCCCAAGGGCTGCGCTTCAGACTGGCACGGCCGCTCAGGACGCGTTGGCACAGAACACGTATTCTCATCAAACAGCACGAGAGGCGCAAAGCAAAAGCTGTCATCCTCCATCGCAGGCAGAACCAGTTTTCCATCCCGCGCACGACCACGCCATTCCGACAAATGGTTCGCCCGAAGTCCATACCGCGCCGCAACCGCGTTCACCGTCACGCCAGGCTTCAGGCTTTCTGCAACGATCTGCGCCTTGACCTCGTCCGGCCACCGCTTCTGGCCATTGGACCGTATCTCCACCCCGTAGTCCCTGAGAAACTCCACCGTAGTCGCCATCGCGAAACTCCTGCCACGATCTCCGTCAGCAGTGGAGTCGCAGGTCAGGCAAAAACTGGGAAGGTGCGGCCCAGAAAACGCTTACGTCGATCAGATTGGGTCCACGAAGGAAGACGGTGGACGCAATGCCTGGGATTGAGTTTGGGGATAGCAGGCTTTTGGTGACGCGGGTTCTTCGGCCCGGGTCATCGATTTCGCGACTGGCGTTGGCGCATGGCGTGAACGCGAACCTTCTGCGCAAGTGGGTTGGGAAGCGATTGGCACAAGGCTCGGCGGCAGAGGGGCGTTTGTCCCTGGTTCACGTTGGTGCCGAGGGGGGGATGGTCGGCGCTTGATCTCGCGATGGGGCGGTTGACCGGCATTGCTTTTGGCCGACATCCGGGGATGCCAAGGACCGTGAGGCGGGTTGAAGCCCTAACACGAAATTAAGCGACCAATCGGTGGCCCGCATCTCGCCGTGCATCAGAACACAGCCACACACAAGGGTCAGAAAATCGCGCTTACGGTATGCGCCGTTTTCAACCAATTGCGGACGCGCTGCGCGTGCCTCTCGCGGCTTTGGATTACCTTGGGGCACAGCAGCTCAGGTAAGGGATTCACTACTTTACAATTCATCTTCCTCGCTTCCCTCATACGCTTGTCGATAAAAGGGAAAATCTTGGCGAAATGGAAATGTTGATCTCTTTGTGACTCTGAGAGGGGCGTTCGTGGAGAAAGGGTTTGAATTGTCAAAAAATTCACATGCGCTCCTCGTAATTGCGGTTCTTTTCTTACTGTTTTTGACACTCATTGGCTTGGTTCTATCACGGAAAATGGTGGATCAAGAAAGGCAGCGAATAATCAACAGCTATATCGAGGAAATAGCGAAGCAAGCGCAAAACTCTTCGGATGCGAGGCTTAAGAAGGCAAAAATTAGCATAGGCAGCCCCTCTTCAGGCTATCTGCCGCTTGACGTCACGTCAGACAAAATCTGTGCTGTAGTTGACAAGATTATTATTGAGGCAAGAGATGTTGGTATAAATTTTCTTGTGTCCGGCATCATTGAAGGTGAAGCGGGTAGAACTGAAATTTACGGGAGAAATTTGGCAGTGATTTTGATCGATAGGCGGATTGTGACCATTCCATTAGAAGCTCGACAAACATTCGCGGAGGTTTCATATTCGACACCGATCTCAAAAAGAAAAGCTGTTGTAAAAATTAAGTGGGTGCCTTGCGGTGAAGCGTTTGTCGTGATTCCAGAAGTGGAAAGTGAAGACTGAATTCGATGGATGATCGTTCAATTACTGTTAGCTCCTACAATGGCTTAGTCGATCATAGCTTAACGGGGCATGTAACGCTCTCCATAACAGTTGGCGGAGACACCAGGACATATGAAAGGACTATTGTTTACGGGGTTCATGTTACACCGCTCGGATTGACAACCAGAGGGGTTGTGCAAGACGCTCCTGCTAGATTTACTGCGGACGGAGTGCTAGAAAGTCCTGCGGCAGTGCATAGCAATGCTGTTTCTAGAGCACAGGGGCAAGCTGCCATAGATCGGATGGAAGAACTCAAGAGTGATACCTACTATGGAATTGCCTTCAATAATTGTGCAGACCTTGTAGATCAAGCCTTCGAGGCGGCTGGGCTAAAGGGTTACGAACGGGGTTTAGGTGTTTCAGGAAAGGTCAACGGTCCCATTACATTGTCAGTGCCGGGATACATTGATCAAACACTGTCCGACCTCAACGAAGATCTTCGAATTTCAGAGATGGATTTTGGCATCCCCTGGGGTGAAGCTGGGTACTTCGATTCAAACTACCAGCGACGAGATTTCCGCGACCTTCCTAAAGACAGCCCCGGTCCGCGCGGCATGGGTTACGACCCAAATGACCCGCGTGGTCATTGGCAGGTAGTTGATCGCGCTTCTGGCGGTCCCGGGTCGGCCGCGAACAGCTACGGCACACCTGTAAGCCAAGGCGGCACGGGCTATGTTGGGGGCTATACGGGACTTGGCCCATCTACTTCCTCGTCTGGAGCTAGCTACGGTGTCGGCTCGCTCGATTACGGCGGCGGTGATGGTGCGGATGCTGGACGGGTGGCGAACACGTCCGGCGGAGCGAGTAGCACGATAATCGGCAAGGCCACCTACTCCTCTGGTGGCAAGACGCAGACAGCAACCTCGGTAACTGGTAGCGACGGGGGCGGGGCCGACTCTGGTCCAGCGGCCAATCCGAAAGATCACCCGACTGCGACGGAAGATCGGCGGCCCATTCTCCTCGACCTTGATGGGCATGGCGTGAGTATCACTGAATGGACCCCGACGGCCACTGGCGACCTAGAGGCGATCCGGTCGACCTTCGACTCGAACGGTGACGGCAAGCTGACGGCTGCGGAGTTAAAGATGCTGGTAACGCATGTGGACGCGATGCGGTGGGCGGCATGAGTGTCTACGGCGAGCAGATTTTCGGGATGAGGGAAATCAAGGGGTTGGGCGGGGGCATAGGTCAAGGCATTGATGAGGGGGGTGGAATGGGGTTCGGGATTGGACAGGCCAAGGCGGTGCACGGGATGGTCGGCTCTCTCGTGGGGGCAGGGGGTAGTGACCACGCTGCGCTGTACCATTCAAAGCAAGAGGCGGAGTAAGGATTTACCGGAATGAAATGGAAGATGATCCTACTGGCGGCTTTTTCGACCGTTCTGCTACTAACCATGTGGCCCCCATCCGAAAATTCGATGCGCAGTCAAGGACTGGAGGAGTTGGAATCCTACATTTTAGATGAAGGACTTCAGCCGATGTCGGATGTTAGGCTCTGCGATCTGATTCCCGACCATGTCTATGATGTGACGACCAACAATGTAGATTCTGAGGGGGTTATGACTTTTCTATGCAGAGTAGATCTCAAAGACGGAACACTGCACGTCGATATTGTCTTCGCCTTGTCTGGTGAAATAATTTATAAAAACTTTGAAGTGGGGGAGTAGATTGTGGCAACTCTGGGAACGCCGAATGATCCGATTAATGACTTGGATGTTGACGCCGCAATCGACCACTGGCTGGAGGGTTCGGGAGATGCTGCGTATGTAGATATGGAAAGCCATATGACATCAGGCGGCGGAAGCGTATTCACCGTAGAGAAAATCGCAGCGGCTCTTGCAAAAGAGGTTGTTAATAGTGGCTTGACTGGCACGGTAACACTCGAGTCCAGTGTCGCCGATGCTAAAGCGACCGGCGCCACTCGGGTCGTCATAAAGCACAGCTATTATGATACAGAAGGTATGGTTGCGCTTGACGCACGGGATATACCGAATTCATTCGTGTGGGGCAAAACTTCTGCCGCCATTAAGGGCAAAATGGAGGTCATTTCCACCAAAACGACGACCACAGTTGTATCAGGAAATACTGTAAGAACGACTGTCACAGTAATTTCAGTAGAAGGAGAAATTAGACCGACTCAGGAGAATTTTGACTTCGAAATAAATTCTGACACTTTTTTAGGCACTATTAAGGAGTCAATTGCAAAGACAATAGGCGAAACATATACCGCATTGCAAGCTGGAGGCTACGGCGTCGGATTCGATATTAATTTTGTTGGAAGCGGCGCTCCTGCCTCCGGAACCTACGTGGTTATTTCTAAGACCGCATCGGACCCACTTGGGCACCCCACACCAAGAGGATACATACCAACAGTAACCACTGAGACAAGGGTCATCCCGGTTGATCTGTCACCAGATGACTCACGATTTGACGCCAAGGTGACTCAAATTGTTTTTGACAACGATGGCGATCCAAACACGTATCCCGACAGAATATTAAGGGAATACGTTGGCTATGAGGGAGGGCTTTATGACAGTGCCCCGGAAGGGAACACTGCGATTGGCGCCACCTCGACCGTAACCTACACGTCAGGCGGTACGACCCAGACGACCTCATACATCAACGGATCTGGCGGAGGCGGCGCGGACGCTGGTCAGGCGGCGAACACGTCCGGCGGAGCAAGCAGCACAGTCACCGGCAGGACGACATATAAGACGACCTACTCTTCTGGTGGCAAGACTCAGACAGCGACTTCGGTAACGGGCGGCGGCGGGGGCGGGGCCGACTCTGGCCAAGCGGCAAATCCGAAAGATGACCCGACCGCGACCGAGGGTCGCCGTCCCATCCTCCTCGACCTTGACGGCGATGGGGTGAAGATCACCGAATTCGACAAGTCCTCTGCGTTCGTGGCGGGTAAGGACGGCCTTTCGCACCGGACTTCTTGGGCGGGGGCCGGGGATGGGGTGCTGTTCTTCGACCCGGATGGCCGCAATGCGATCACCGAAGCGCGGCAGTATGTCTTCACCGAATGGGACCCGACGGCGACGGGGGACATGGAGGCGATCCGGTCGGTCTTTGACTCAAACGGCGACGGCAAGTTGACGGCGGCGGATGCCGATTTCGCGAAGTTCAAGGTGCTGGTGACGAATGCGGATGGCTCGACCACCGTCAAGAGCCTAGCGGAACTGGGGATCACCGCGATCAACTTGACCGCCAATGCGGTGAACATCGGGCTGCCGGATGGGTCCACCATCACCGGGCAGACCACGTTCACTCGCGCGAACGGGACGACGGGGACAGTGGCGAACGCGGCCCTCGTGGCCGAAGCGGCGGGGCACCGGGTGGTGGAGACGGTCGGCACCAACGGGGTGAACCGGGTGGTGACGCAGACCGGCTATGACGCGGATGGCGGGGCGGCGTTCCGGATCATTACGGTCACCAGCCCGTCGGGCGACGATATCCTGCGGCTGTGGGACGAGAATGGCGACGGGGTGAACGACCGGTCGCAGCGGATTCAAACGGTCACGAACGGCGACGGCAGCAAGGTCGAGACACTGGTGAACCGGCTGGGTAGCGATGTCACTGCTGGGATCATCGCGAACAGGACCGTGACGACCACGAGCGCGGATGGGAAGGTGATCACGATCGAGAGGGACTCGACCGGGGGCGGCTGGTTCGATCAGCGCGAGGTCTGGACGACGAACACCGATGGCAGCCGGACGGAAGTGCTGAGCGAGCTGGCGGCGAACGGGACGTTGATCCATAGCCGGAGCGAGACGGTTTCGGCGGGCGGGCAGGTGCGGACAGAAGGCACGGACCGCGACGGGAATGGCGTGGCCGAGACGGTAGTTGGGCACACGATCACGGTGGCGGGGAATTTGAGCCGGACCGAGGTGATGACGGTCCGCAACGGCGACACGTCCTTACGGGCGGGAGAGACGGAGACTGTCAGCGCCAATGGCAAGGTCCGCACGGTCGCGAGTGATCTGGACGGCGACGGGGACGTGGACCGGTTGGAGGAAACCTCGATCACCGGGGCGGCGGGGGCGGTGACAACCTCGGTCGTGACGGTGAAGAACGGCGATGGCTCGGTCCGGTCGGCGTCGACGGTGGTGCAGTCGGCGGATGCGCTGACCAGGACGGCCAGCCGGGATGTGGACGGCGACGGGGATACCGACCTGGTGACGCTGGACAAGACGGTGATCAATGGCGATGGCAGCCGGGTCCGGACGGTGACGGCGACGAACACGGATGGCTCGGTCCGGAGCATGGTGAAGGAGACCCTTGGTGCCGACAAGGTAGCGGCCGAGACCTGGGTGGATCAGAACCAGGATGGGGTGTTGCAGGCGACGGATCTGGTGAAGTCGGTGACGGTGGCTGCCGGGACCGGGGCGCGGACCGAGACGGTTTGGGTGCGGAATGCGGATGGGTCGGTCAGGGCGAAAAGCATTGCGGTGACGAGTGCCGATGGGTTGACGACGACGACCAGGGTCGATGCGGACGGCGACGGCGATACCGATACGGCGGTTTCGGATGTGACCACGGTTTCGGGCGGGGTGGCGACGCGGGTTCTTGAGCTCACGAACCAGGATGGAAGTCAGCGGTCGCGCGAGGTGACGGTGACCAGTGCCGACGGGCTGGCGGTATCGCACAAGGTCGACATCGACTTTGACGGAGATTTTGACAGTCAGACGGTCGAAGTCCGGGCCCTTGGCGGCGATGGGAGTGTGACACGCACCGTCTCAAGCTATGCTGGGAACGGAACGACATTGACGGGGCGAACGACGATTGTCGAAAGCGCTGACCGGCGGACGAAAACTGTTGCCACGGACGCTGATGGCGATGGCCACACAGACCGTTTGGTGCAGACCGTCGAGGGCAGTGACGGTGCTTCGACAGTTACGGACACCACCTTTGCGGCGAATGGCGCCATTGTCTCGAAATCCATCAACACGATCAGCGCCAATGGCCTCGTCCAGAATACGAGCCTCGACGCGGACGGCGATGGCGTTTTCGAAACGGTCATGGCTGGGTCGACTGTTCTGAATGCCAATGGAAGCGAGACGCGCACGCAGGACGTCAACAACGGCGATGGCAGCAACCGGGTCCTTACCGTCATCAACACAAGCGACGACGGCCTGGTTACCACGACGCAGTCGGATTTGAACGGCGACGGGGTGTTTGATCGGACCACGACCTCAACTACAGTTCTTAACATCAACGGCAGTCAAACCACGACTGAACTGGTCAAGAACGCGAACGGCCAGATTCTGGCGCGGAGCCAGACAGTGGTCAGCGATGACGGGCTGGTGACCATCCAGCGCTCGGACGCCGATGGCGACAATGACTATGACTTGGTCCTGACGAAGACCACGACCCTCCTCGCGGACGGAGGAACTCAGGTCGTTGGCGAACTTCGCGATCTTGCGGGTCTGTTACGCGAAAAGACGACCACCACGATTTCGGATGACGGGCGATTGACGATTGTCTCGGCAGACCTCAATGGCGATGGCCAGGTGGATCGGCAGACCAGCCGAAGCGTCGCGAACGATGGCACGGTGACCGAAACCGCAATAGACACCACCGAAACGGGTGCCCTGGTCAGCCAGGAGCGCAGGACTATCAGCGCGAACGGACTTGCGGTCACACATGAATGGGATCGGGACGGGGACGCTCAATTCGAGCGCCGGGCAGAAGTGCTTCGTGTCCTGAATGCCGATGGATCGGTGAGCGAAACCGATACTGGGCGTGGCCTGAACAGCGCAGCCTATGCAAGTTCGACTGTGACCACCAGTGACGATGGGCTGACCGTCACGCGGCTAGACGATCTTGACGGGAATGGCACCACCGATCTTAGGACGGTTTCGACAAAAGGCGTGGTGACAACGGGTGTCGTGACCGAAACGCTTGAACATCGCTCAGCCGACAACAGCCTGATCGACCGGCAAGTTATAGTGACCAGCGCAGATCGTCGGACTGTCACGACGACGATTGATCTCGATGGGGACGGATCGACGGATCGATCGTCCGTTTCGACACTTCTGGGCGACGGGAGCGTTGCGACGACGACCGACCTGTATTCGATGGGAGGCGTGCTGGAGGCGCATCAGACGAGAAGCGTTTCGGCGGACGGGCTGACACGAGATGCCTCTGTTGATCGCAACGCGGATGGCCGGATCGACCTTCAATCGAGAGAGGTAACGGTCCTTGGTAGCGACGGAACCGTCAGCCGCATGGTAGCCTATCACAACGGCAGCAATGTGTTGGTGGCCGCGGCCGATATCATCACAAGCGATGATGGGCTCCAACAGACCACGAAGCTGGATATCGACGGCGATTGCCTCTTCGAGGCCCGTGGCGAAACCGTCACAACGCTCAACTCGGATGGGTGTACGACGACGGTTCAGCAAAGCTTCGATGAGGTCAGCGACCTTTTGGCTACTATCACTACAGTGCAGAGCGGCGATGGGCTGATCACAACCAAGACGACTGATTACGCCAACTATATTACGGCTTCTGCGACAAACGAAAGCAACACGTTCGGCACGCCAACCACAACCAATACGCTCGGCGTGTCTTCAGATCGTGTCAACACAGTGGTCAAGACTGCCGATGGGGCGGTCACCGCGATCACACGCAACTATGGTCTCGGCGAGGACCTGCAGCGCTCGGTGGTCGAAACGGTCAGCGCCGATGGGCGCACGCGTACTATTGCGATCGATCGTGATGGAGATGGCGACGTCGACCAGGATGTCGTCACAGTTATCGACCTTGGCGGCGACCGGACTTCGGTCTATCGGGATCTGGATCAACTCGGCAATGTCGAGGCGCGCGTGACCAGCAGTTTCAGCGCTGATGGTTTGCTTGCAAGCCATTCCTTTGATGTCGACGCAGATGGTGCAGTAGACTTCCTTCGTCGCACCGAAGTGACCTATGGCATCGATGGAAGCGAGATCTTCACCAAGATTGAGGCTTCGGGCAGTGGTCGCTTGAGCTTCAAGTCGGTGACAACCACCTCTGCGAACGGGCTTCATTCGGCTACACAATATGACATCGACGGCGACGGAATTTTTGACGGATCATCGCAAGCCGATACGGTCCTGAACGTTGATGGTAGCCGCAGTCTGACACAGCGTACATCTTATGCCAATGGCGATCTGCGCTCGAATTTCCAGACAGAAATCAGCGCAGATGGCCGCGAAACAGTCGAGTGGCAGGATTACGACGGCAACGGGATTGCGGACAAGATCATCGAGCGCAGGGTTCTCTCCGATGGCTCCACCGTCGAAGCGGAAACCGCCTACAACACAGGCGGGATGAAAGGGCAGGTCTTCACGACTGTCACTTCGGCTGACGGGCTTGAAACCACGATCACCCGCAGCGGAAACGAACAGACGATTAGCCGTTCGGCGCTGAACAATGGTTCATACACTTGGAACAACGGCGTCGATATCACGCTTTCAGGCACCGGGACCGGCAGTTCAAACAGCCCTAGCGGCGGCCAAAACGTGATCGTCGAGCACGAGGTTGACGCCTTCGGGATCGAAACTTGGACGATGACCACAACTTGGCAATATTTATATACATGGTCGGGCAGCGATAACACCTACACCGAAGTCCGCACCCAGTCTACGACGACGACGGCGCAATTGGACGCGGAGGACAAGGCGCGCGTTCTTGATGAAGCCGCACGCATCTACGACACCGTTCTCGATCGCAACATGGATTTCAACGAAGTTGAGCAGTTGGTTGCCTACGTGAAGGATGGCCAGTTGGACAAGCTTGCTCTGGCTGCTGCGCTTGTCGGTCCAGATGGAACGACCGCTCAAGGGGAGTTCGGAACCCGCTACATCGATCCCACCAGCGCGGATGGTGGCCAGAACAGTGCTGAATTTGCGACACAAATCTATCTGAACGCTCTCGGCCGAGCGCCCACACTTGAGGAACTCGACTACGTAATCCGCAATCTCTACTCAAGCGCAACAGTCACTGCCAAGATGACACGGGCGCAAATCATGTTGGAAGTTTCTGAATCTGTTGAACATCAGGTCGTAGGTAATAGTCATCTGTCCAGCAACAACTTTGACGTGATCCTTAACCCGGCACAGTTCGAGCGCAGTCTGGACGTTGCCTACACCAGGTCGATAGCAGAACGCCTGATCGACACTATGTACGACCGTGATGCAACTGAACAGGAGCTCGACTATCTTTCCAACTTGCTGCTTACCGGCAAGAGCAACCCAGATGATCTTGTGGCGAAGCTTCGACAGGAAAGTGGAGATATTGCGGGCATTGCCAGCAATTCGCTGAAAGGCTTGAGCGGCGTTGCTCTTGTCGAACAGGCGTTTATCAATGCGCTGGGGCGCCAGCCCACGGCAGACGAAACTCAGATCTGGGAAGAGAATCTCTCTGCGGGTTATATCACCAAGGATCAGTTCATTGCTTCCCTGACATTAAGTTCGGAAAAGACCGCCGTGGGCAACGATCATGTTGCGACATCGGCGCCGCTCCTGTCTGAGCTTTTCGGGACGGCCGCGAGTGAAACAATCGCCGTTCCACTGACTGCTACGACCGACGCCCAGATTTTTCACGGAATGGCCGGGAACGATACTTTGGTCGGCGGGGCAGGTAGCGATCAATACATCTGGTCCACCGGGGATGGGAACGATGTGATCGACGATTCTGAAACGTCTCGCCTGGAAACGGATGTGCTCGTCCTGACCGATGTGGCGAGCACGTCGGTCACCTTGTCACGCGTTGTTTTCACCAATGATCTGCGGATCGATCTTCCGAACGGTGCGTATATCACCGTCAAGAGCCAGATGGCGAACTTGAACGATGCGAAAGGCATTGAAGCCATCAAATTCGGCGACGGTGTTATCTGGAGCCTAGACAACATCAAGGAGAAAACGGCCAATCAGGCAGGGAGCCTCTCTGAAAGCATCGGGCGCGGAAACTATGTCGAGAACATGTATGGCGGCGCCGGGAACGACACGCTGAACGGATCGGACGGCAACGACAAGCTGGTTGGCGGTACCGGCCTGGATTATCTGAAAGGTAGTGCCGGCGGAGACACCTACATCTGGTCGCGCGGCGATGGTGCCGATACGATTGAAGACAATGCCTTGTCGACAGTGGAAGTCGACCGCCTGGTCCTGACGGACGTTGCTTCAACCGAGGTGACGATCAGCGATGTGGCCGCAAACAAGGATATCATCATCCACATCGCTGGCATCGGTGGTGCCGACATCCTGATCAAGGACCGCGACTACGAAGTTGATGGGGTCCGTCAGGGTCGGGGGATCGAAGTCATCGAATTCAGCGACGGTGTGATCTGGACCCTAACCGAAATCATGGACCGTGGCGCGCTTGTCGGTGACAGTGGGGCGCAGAATTACTCCGGCACGGCCTTCGAGGACCACTATGTCGGAAATGGCGGCAACGATACGCTGATAGGGCAAGGCGGCGACGATACCCTGGACGGGGGAACTGGCGATGACATTCTGAAGGGCGGGAATGGCTCGGATACCTATAATTGGCGGATCGGGGACGGCAACGACACGATCAGGGACGATGACTCGACGACGCATGAGACCGACGTTCTGATTCTGGAAGGTGTAAGCTCCTCCAGTGTTGCCCTGAAGCGCGTCTCGGGGTCGTCCGACCTGCTCGTCGATATCGGCGGTGAGATCATAACGGTCATCAACCGGTTCAGTACAACATCGAATGCAAACTCCGGGATCGAAGAGATCAGGTTTGGTGATGGCGTCATTTGGACACTCGACGACATCTGGGCTCGCACGAAAGTTATAGGTACGGTCAACTCCGATGTGCTGAATGGGACGGATTTCATCGACAACATATATGGCGGAGATGGAGCCGATACGATCAGCGCGGGCAAGAATGATGATTTGCTCGTCGGTGGGAAGGGGGGCGACATCCTCGACGGGGGGGCCGGGAACGACCGGTTCGAATGGTCGACTGGCGACGGGAACGACGTGCTCAGCGATACGGGCACGACGATGTCAGAGGTCGATACGCTGGTCCTGAATGGGATGGCATCATCTGCCGCGACACTGACCAAGTCAGGCACGGATCTTCTGATCGCTGTCGGCGGCGAAACGATCACAGTCAAGAACCGCTTCAACTCCAATGGCGACGGACGCGGGGTCGAGCTGATTGCCTTCGCAGATGGCGTCACCATGGAAGTGCTTGCCAATCCGGTCGGCATCATTTCGACCACCGGATGGGGGGCCGGGGACACGCTCAACGGCTGGGCGTTCAGTGACATCATTTCTGGCAATGGCGGGGCGGATGTCATTGATGCAAAGGCTGGCGACGATACGCTGATCGGTGGCGATGGCAATGACACGGTCAAAGGCGGCGTTGGTTCCGACACCTATGTCTGGACCCGCCGTGACGACAGCGACCTGATCGACGACAGCGGTCAGAGCCGGACCGAGACCGATACGCTGGTGCTGACGGATGTCCAATCGCCGACGGACGTCAGCTTGAAGCGCATGCAAGGCAGCAATGATTTGCTGGTGTCCATCAACGGCTCGACGGCAGTCATCACGATCAATAATCGTTTCGCCTCTGTGTCTGGGGAGGTCTCCGGGTACGGAATCGAGAAGATCGTCTTTGCTGACGGAACGGAGTGGACGCTCGACGAAATCCTTGCCCACACCAATCTGACGGGGACGTCTGCGGCGGACGCGCTTACAGGCACTGTCTATGCGGACAATATCCAGGGTGGGGGCGGAAACGATACCATTTCCACAGGCGATGGGGACGACATCCTTGAAGGCGGAACTGGTGCGGATATGCTCAGGGGGCAAGAAAACTCCGACACCTATATCTGGTCGATCGGGGGCGGAAACGACACGATCGACGACACGTCGAGCACGAGCGTGAGCCTCGATAAGCTGGTCTTGAAGAACGTCAATCCAGGTCAGGTCGTTCTTTCTCATGCCAGCGGCAGCAACAACCTGATGATCACCATCGGCAGTGAGGTGATTACCGTCCTGAACAGGTTCAGCAACCCCTCTAACACCTACGGCATCGAAGTCATCGAATTCGCGGATGGAACCGTCTGGAACCTCGATGCTATCCTCGCGAATACTCAGATGACCGGCACCGTTGGAAGCGAAACGCTGACTGGCAGTGGATATGCAGACAATATGTATGGCTTGGCCGGTTCCGATACGCTGAATGGTGGCAATGGCGATGATCACCTTGTCGGTGGAACCGACATCGACTCGCTGGTTGGTGGAAACGGGTCGGATTCCTATGTCTGGACCAAGGGCGATGGCAGCGACACGATCAATGATGGTGGAGCTTCCGTCACAGAACTTGACCGGCTTGTTCTGACCAACGTCGCCTCGACCGAGGTTGGCAGCACGGTCAGTCTGATCAGAAATTCGGGCACGTCTGAAATCCAGTTGACCGTGACCGGCACAAGCTCCGAGGTCATCACCATCAAGAACCAGATGGGCAACATTGCCGAAAGCAAGGGCATCGAGGTGATCGAGTTCAGTGACGGGGTGGTCTGGACGCTGGAGGATATTCTTGATCATGTGAAGGTCCTGGGCACGTCGAGTGCAAACACGCTCTCCGGGACAGCCCATGACGACAACATCTACGGCCTTGCGGGAAATGATGCCCTGAGCGGCTCGGACGGCGACGACCTTCTGGTCGGAGGTATGGGTGCTGATACCTTGAACGGTGGACAGGGTGTCGATACCGCGAGTTACCGGGATGCGACGCAAGGGGTTCAGGTTGATCTCGGCCTCGCAACGGCCCAAACCGGAACTGCCGGTGGTGAGCAGGTCGGCGATGTTTTGAGCAATATCGAAGCGCTCGAAGGATCCGCCTATGCCGATATCCTGAAGGGGGACGCCAACTCGAACGATCTGACCGGCCTTGCCGGAAACGACACCCTGCTCGGCAAGGATGGTTATGACCGTCTCAACGGCGGCGAGGGGAACGACAGTCTGGACGGCGGCATAGGTGCGGACCTCTTGACGGGTGGCATCGGCTCGGATCGGTTTGTATTTGCCGACGCTGCCTTCGGAGATGATGAAATCACTGATTTCGAGGACGGGATTGATCTTATTTCCTTCGCGTCAGTGATCGCCGACAGTTTCGAGGATCTGACGATTTCCGGAAACGGAACAGCGGATGTATTTATCGAAGTTGCCGGGCAATCTGTGCATCTGTACGGAGCTGCTCCAATCACCCTGTCTGCCAATGACTTCCTGTTTGCTTAGCGCTTTCGCCCGTTTCCAGCTACGCGTCCAGCCTAGCTTTCAATTACCCACAAGTCTTGCCGTTTGTTCGTAAGCAATGGGGGAGGCTTTGACGGCATCTGGTGTCAAGGCAGGGCATGATCGGACGATACAAAGGGGGAAAGCTTCCATGTGAGAGGCTAGCATAATGGGGCTGGGTGGTAAGCCTACGGTAATTCATCAAACGCCGATCGCCCCCCAACACAGTCTCGCCAGATGCCTGCTGGGATCCCGAGATGCACAATTGTGCCCATTTCCGGCGGCGACTTTCTGCCCGGCTTCTGCGACGATGGCGGTGCGGCCCCGATTCCGCGCCCGCGCTCATTGACAGTGTAAACTTGGATCACGGGCCGGACCTGTGAGCTCTACCGTCGAGGCGCCCGGCGCTTCCGGTTGGTCCACCCCGGCCCGTGACGTCCACTCCCACCACCACCATTCCTGTCAAATGCCAGACGGCCGCCATCAAGACCCCCATATTGAAGGCAAACTCATTGGCACAGCTTTGCGCGAAGAACACGCCTTCAAGGAACATGCAGGACCCTTTGCAGAGCTGAACGACGGGGCAGGACATGCACTCGGGCCGGAAGGCAAAATGCGTTGCGGTGTCGAGTGCGATGGCCTCGAAGTCCGCGACATGCCCAATCTTGTGCACGCCCTTGGCCCCGGTGTTCTGACAAGTCATGACATTGCCGCGCAGATCGACGGCAATGCTATCTTCGCGATCCATCCCGCATTTCTGGCCAAGGGCCTCAATGGGCCGCCGGCGCTGGATCGAGGCGTAGAATTCGTCGATGCGCGCGCCGAGGCCAAAGGCGTTCGGGTCCTCGACCAGCGCCTCGAAGATCGACCGCGTCAGGCTGTTCAACTCAGCGGGCTCAAACCGCCCCGTCCCAAGCGCCGTCGCCGCATCATAGACATTCACCACGCCCTCAAGCCCCACGAAGATGTCCGGCCCGACCTTTTCGGCAAACCAGGCCTTCAGCGCCCGAAGATCGTGATGGTCGCGCGTCAGCACCGCATTGAACCCGGTCTTGTCCGGTCGCTCGGCCAGCAAGGATTCAATCCAGCGCCGCTTATCCGGATCATCAAGCGGATCCGGCCCGCGCAAAGGCTGCCCCGGCCCGTCATGCGAGAGCGTGATCGCGATGTCATGCGCGGCAATGAAGTCGATCTTTTCCCGGTCAAGCAATGATCCATTCGTGATGATCGAGAAGGCCGCTTTCGGGAACCGCGCCGCCAACACCGGCACCAACCGCTTGATCTTGGCCCAGTAAAGAAACGGCTCCCCACCCCAGAGTTCGATCTTTTCCGGTGCGTCCGTGATCCAACTGTCAAGTTCAGTCAGGAAGCGCTCGACATCCGCAAGCTTCGAGACCGTGGCATCGGCGATCTGGAAGGCCTGGCTGCAATAGCTGCAGGCATAATTGCACGAGAGCCCCAGCTGGATTTTCAGGAGGCGGGGTGCGCGGGATTTGCCGAGGGGCTTGTCTTTGGCCACGCGCGGCACCGGGTCGAAGGTTCCCGGTTCGACCGGCAGCGGCAGACCCTCGCAGTCCGAGGTATGTGGGTTGTAGCGGACGTGATGACGGCTGCCATCCCGTGCTTCCAGAGTGAGATCAAACCACATCAGTCAAAAAGCCTTTCCTCGATCGCCACGGGCAGATTGACGCGGAAGTTCGCGACCACCTGCACATGGCGAGCACGCCCCTCATAGGGGTGCTGGTTGTGGGGAGTATGGGAGGGGAAGACCACCGAGAGCCCGGGGCGCGGATTGACCGAGAAGCCATGGCGGCTCTCAAACGGCAACCGTCCCTCATCGAAGTAGCGCGACGGATCCTCGATCACGAAGCGCGGCGTGCCGACAGAGTTCACCGGCTGCCCCGCCCCACTGCCGGTCAGGAAGTGGACGCAGGTGAGGTCCCCCTCGCGGCTGTCCTTGTGGGTGGAGATGAAGCCACCGGGCTCGATGATGAGGGCGCGGTTTTCACAATGGTGGGGATCGAGATAGGGCGCCCAGGGACCAAGCACGGCCCGCGCACAGGCAAAGAGATGGGATTTCAGGGACTGGCCAGCCGCGGTTCTCTCAAGGATGCCCCGCACCCGCCGCTCGGCCGCCGAAAGCCGCGCGCCCCCGCTCCCCACCGCGGCGATGGCCTCGTCAGCCAGCTGCCGGTTCACCGGCCAGTCCACCGGCGTTTCAAAAAAACTGACCCGGGTCGGCCAGAGCTCCAGGCGCGTGCTGCGAACCTCCATTTTCAGCACCGGCAGGCGCAGTTGCAGTTGAAGCTCTTGCGGTTGGCGGTGATCGTGACGGTGGCCCCAGTCCCGCCGCCCGACAGGCTTTCGATATAGCAATTGTAGGTTGTGGTGCCGCCAAACCCGCTGTTAACGCCGCCAGACCCGTAAACCGCCCCCGTCGCAACTCCCGTAGCGCCAGAACTCGGCACCCCATTGACCAAAGCCACTTCGCTGACATCCCCGGTGCCGATGACCGGCTTGTTGGCGATACGCGCCCAATCCACAAAGCCCGTGTCATCGATCACGATGGTGGTTCCAACCTTATAGGCCATGGCCGCCTCCTTGTGCCTGATGGGCCAGGATCTCGGCGAGCCCGGCCTTGCAATGGGAATTCGGAAGGGTGAGCGAACAGAGGACCGGAATGCACATCCGCTCCTCCCCCGCGAAGAACGTGCTGTCGTGGGGAAGATGCCCCTCGAAGACGAGCATGGACCCCGCCTTGGGCTCGACCGCATACCAACCGCCAGTGTAGGCGTCCGGGTTGCGACAGGGCCAAAGCCGCTTGCCGACATTGGCCGGATCATAAAACCGCACCGCCCCGCGATGAAGCGAGGTGTCCGGACAATCGGCATCCAGCACCACCCGCGGGTAATAGGTGCAGACGATATCGCTCTGGATATGGGTGTGGGTGTTGATCCCTACGTTCTCGTACAACGCCCGGCGCTGCCAGAACGTATCCGACATCATGGCGATCTCGCCGGTATGGTCATAGCCATAGGCCAGCTGCAGATATTCCCGCACGCCGGCGGCCACCATTTGCGCCAGTACCGCGAGGGCCGGGTCCTGCCGGTCCATCAGGAAGTTATGCCGCAGATGCCCGAGATGATTGGTCGTATCGCCCACATTGCGGCCATTCCCCGCATGCTGGATGCGATGGGCCTCGGCATCCTCAGCCGCCAGCGCGTAAAGGCGGTCATTGAAGCCCGCGGGCATCTGCCAGTGCTTGTGCAGCACGAAGCTTGGATAGATCACTTGGAACTCACTCGTGGTCGGAATTTCCATCAGGTGACCTCCAGCACGATCTTGCCGATCGCAGTGTAATGCTCGGTGTTGAGTTTGACGGTGATGCGGTCGCCGGGGGCGAGCCCCGAGGCCTCGATGGCAAAGCTGCCGGTGCCGTCAGCAGAAGTGAGGAGGCGGCGTTTTGGCAGATAGCCCGCGTCGCTTTCCAGTTTCAGCGCGATGGCATGGGCAAAGGCGGAGCCGTCCGCGTTCCATCTGAGCGCGACCGGCACATCCACTCGCCCACCGGCTGGCACGGTGGCCGCCTCTGGGCCCAAGGCGTGGAAGTAGAACTGCTTGTACCAGAGCCCGTCCTTCGGGATCGTCGCATCGTCAATTTCGCCTGCCTGCACTGTGCCGTTCAGCAGGATCGGCGGGATCTGACAGAGAACCTCGATCCGGGCCTGATCGAAGGGCACCACCACCGGCAGAAAGACGACGAGCGCGTTCGAGATGCCTTCGCGTGCCCGGTACCGGAACGAGGTGGCGATCTTCTCCCGCGCAGATCGTGCAAAGCGGTTCCGCCAAGAGAGCGGTCGCCCGTCGGAGCAGACAGCCATGTCGATCAGGGCATGATCGACCAACTCGTCATGTCCGCGCATGCCACCGGCAACGAGGCAGGAGCGGCCCTTGTAAATCGCCCCCATCGGCGCGCCGGGAAGATCCGGAACAAAGCATTCGTTATGAACGAGGTCGACAAAACCGGCCTGATTGCCAAAGGCCGGCCGCGCCTCGAGATGCGCCAAGAGATCGGCCCAGAGCATGACCCCGCCCATGCCAGTTGCCGTGCCGGGTGCTGCGAACTCGAAGACGGCTATCGAGACATAGTCTGGTTTGACATCGACCGCGTAATGGCGCGGCACGCCGCAATTGGTGATGGCATAAAGTCCGGTCTCGATCATGGGGTGGTCCTTTTCAGCTGATCGACCTCTTGGGCGAGGTCCTTGATGGCCTCGACAAGAAGGCCGATGAGATTGCCGTAGGCGAGGCGCAGCACGCCTTCGGCTTCGACCACGGCCTCCGGCGCGACCGCCTGCACGTCCTGCGCGATGAGGCCCATCTGCCGTACATCGCTGCCCGCCATGGTAAAGGTGACGCCGGTCAGCGCCTGCACCTTGGCCAGCGCATCCGGGATCGGGGCGATGTCGGATTTGAGCCGCGCGTCGGACGAAGAGACGAAGTTCGGCGCCGTGACCGTGCCAGTGAATGTCGCCCCAGCGAGCTGCGCAAAGGCGCTGGCCTGGGCCCCATCAAGCAGATCGGCATCGAGACCCGAGCCAGGCCCATCCTGCGCCATCACCTTGGCGAAGAGTTCGGCATCGGTCATGCCACCAGCCGTGACATCGACGATGCTCTCGACGCCGCTCGTGCTTTTCTTGAGATAGAGCTTTCCGTCTGTCACGTTGACCGCAAGCTCGCCGAGGACAAGGTCCGCAAGCACCGGCGCGCGCCCTGCGACCGCGCTGCGCTTCAAAAGCAAAGTATTGGCCATGGTCAGAACGTCCCACCGTCGAGCGCCACGCCATTGATGGTGCCGCCGGTAATGCTGACGGATGCCGCCGATTGCGTGGCAAGGGAGCCGAGCCCCAGGGTGGCGCGGGCGGTTGCCGCATCGGCATCATCGAGAAGCGTGCGGGCAAATGCCGTCAGCGCTGTGAGTGCCGCGGTGGCGGCCCCGCTGTAATAGGCGATCTGATCGGCCGCCGGGGTCAGCCCCCCAACACTGGCCAGTGCCGCGGCGAGGCTGAGGGTCGGGTTGCCTGCCACCGCATCGCCATTCGAGACAGAAAGCCCGGTGCCGGTCACCGCGATCGTCCGCGCCGCCACCGTCGCAGCGGCCGTCCGGACCACAAGCCCGTTGGTCGCCAAATTGTGCAGCGCCAGCGCCTGTCCAGTAAGCCCAACGGTATCTGCCGCCACGGCAATGCCGGTGCCTGCGCCCACATCCAGCGTGTTGCCGGATTTGGCGAGGCCCGCCCCGGCCAGGATCTGCCCCGCCCCGGTGAACTGTACAAAGGTCACACCCGTGGTGCCGAGCGTCCCGCCCGGATCGACCGTGGCGAGATAGCCCATGTCGGCATTGACCGTGCCGCTTTCGACAAAGACGTAAGCCGAGACCAGTTTGGCCCAGGTGTCGGCATCAGAAGATCGAGCCCAGGCCCCAGCCGCTACGACATAGAGGCCGTTTTGACTTGCGGTCGACTGATCCTTCACCAGCACCCGATCGCCTGCGACGAGCGCCACGCCATCAAGCGTCATCGCACCGGACAAGGCAGCGATATTAGCCGTACTGGCTGCCCGCACCGATTGCTTTGGCTCGAGCCCCTGGACCGTGAGGTCGACATAGGCTTTAGTCACTGCATCCTGCGCACCCTGAGGATCACCAAGCCCTGTCAGGCGAAAGCCGCCGAGGGCGATATCCGCCGCGGGGGCTGCCAGCTGGTCAAGCCGGGTCGACCTCACGAAGGCGGTCGTGGCGATCTGCGTCGTGTTCGTGCCGTTCGCAGGCGTCGGCGCCGTCGGCGTGCCTGTCAGCGCGGGAGAGGCGAGCGGCGCACGCGAGGTATCCGTTGGATGAATGTGATCGGCGCGGGCAAAGCGTGTGCCTGTACCGATTGAAGCCGTGCCGTCCATCGCAGGCGCAGTCGCACCAGCTTGGCCGAGCACAAAGGCGGTCGTCGCGATCTGGGTGCTGTTGGTGTCGGTTGTCGCCGTAGGTGCCGTGGGCGTGCCGGTGAGACCAGGGGACGCCAGCGGCGCCTTTGCATCAAGGGCGCCCTGCAGCCCTGTCACGTCGCTGAGCCCATGGAAATGGGCGAGCGCGGCCTTCGTGGCCAACCCTGCATCTACTTGGGATTTGCGCACGAGGTCGGTTGCCGCGCTGGCGTCCTCGGAGGATTTTGGGACGGTGACAAAGGTCTTTGCCCCCGCGATGCTTTGAGAAGCCGCGAGATCGACAAAGGCGCCTTTGCCCGCAAGCGGGATGACCGAGGTCGCATTGCCCGCCCCATCATCGCCCTTGCCGACATAAAGCGTGTCATCAACCTCGTTATGGGCAATCTCGCCAGATTTAAGCGCAGCCGGTGCGCCGGCTACGCCCGAGACGCGGCGTTTGAGTTGGATCGTATTGGCCATCAGAAGAAGCCTCCGTTGATGGGAGCGTCGGTCGGAAGAATTGTGACCCCGGGCGCACCCGTGTCGCCCTTGTCACCTTGCAGACCCGTTCGGCCTTGGGGCCCGGGCTGGCCGAGAAGCCGCACAGCCACTGGGCCGGCCAGAACGCGAAGCCGGATCGGTTCACTGGCTTTCAAATGCAGCCGGATGGGCCCGGTCAGGGGCCGGAGTTCAAGTGCTGCCGCCACGGATCAAAGCCCCGCAGAGGCAGGGAGCCTCGTCACCGGCAGGACCACAGGGATTTCCAGAACGAAGCCGAGGTGGCGGTCGGGTGTCAGATCGGTGCGGACGAGATCCAGAACAATCCCGCCTGGCGCGAGGCTGGCCGTCACGTCTGGGACCAGAACGATTTCCAATGTGCGGACATCCACGCGCAGCACGCTGCCCGCCGCAGTGGAAAGTTCCGCCACCACCGTCGCGGCGGCGATCACGCTGCGCACCTGTCCAGCAAAGCTGGCCTCCTCGGGGAAGAGGTCTGCCTCGGCCTGCAGCTGCAGCCGGTATTCGTAGCCGATCAGGATGACTGGGCCTTCTTGCACGATTGTCATGGTTGCCACCCGCAAAGCCGCGCACCGATCTCGTTATGGGCGACGATCTGGGCAAGCGTGCCGTCCGAGAGAACATCTGCACGTGCCGGCCGAATGGGCTCAGCCCAATCGCAGTCGTTCCGCACCCCCCGTGGCTCAATCGCGCATCCAGCGATCAACCCGGCGCTCAAGATCAACGCGGTCAGCAGTTTGCACGTCATGACGGGTTTCCTGTGAAGCTTGCAGCGCCCGAATGCGGGCCTCGGCCGCGCGGATGGCAAACTCCGCCTCGGCTGCGTGACGCCCCTGGCGTTTCGCGATGCGCAGGGCGGAGATTAGGATCAAACACAGGGCGGCCAAAAGCGCGATGCGCTGCCCAAATGCGGTGACAATCCGCGTGACAAATACGATCACGGCGTTTTCCCCGACCTGTGATCGTCGATCCTGGCCGCCCGCGCTCTCAGGGCATAGAAGATCACGCCAAGGAACACGGCCGCCCCGATCCAAGGCAATGCCGCGGCAAGCCAACTCTCAAGCCCGATCAGGTTGAGCACGCGCCCGGCCGTATCGCGGGCCTCTTCGGCCTCGATCAGCGCTGGCGCGATCTGGCTGCCGATCGAGCCCGCAGCGCCAAGCACCCCAAGCCCAACTTGCGCATTAGCCGCGCTGATGATGCGGCTATTGGCAGGAATCCCGGATGCGCGCGCGGGCGCGATCTCGCGCGGCGCGGCGGTTTCTAGCGCCTGCGTCAGTGTCGCATCAATGATCGGCACCAGTGGCAAGTCATTGTCATGCCGAAAGGCGAGGATGGCTGCTCGGGTGCGAGGCCCCATTTGGCCATCCATCTTGCCAACTTCATGATAGCCAAGCCCCGCCAGCCGGTGCTGAACGGCTTCGACCGACTTCTCCACCTGCGGGGCAACACGCCCTGCACGCCGGACGCCCAAGAGTTTCGAGGCCGGATAGCGCTTCACACTGACAGTATCATCCTGATTGCCGCCAAGTCCCCAGACCCAAGGCCCCTCGATCCGGTCTATGAAGAAGACATGGCCCTGCCAGCCAGACCCGCCGCGCGGGATTACCGCGATATCCCCCTGCCGGGCCTCCGCGATCTCCACGGGCATGCCCCAGTCGAGATAGGATCGCGCGTTCAACTGGCGCGTCGAGCGGATGCCGGCCGTCTCAAGGCAATGCCCGACAAAGGCCGCGCACCAGGCCACATCGTCATGCTCGACATGGGAATGGCCGACGGAGGCATACATTTCGACGATTTTGGGATTGTCGGTGGGGCCCGCGCCCTCAGTCAGGCCGATGTAACTCTTGGCGATGTCAAAAGGCGTCATCTCTCTCTCCGATGCAAAGCAAAACGCCGCCCCCGGGGGGGGCGGCGCGTGATGATGTTTGAAGTCTTGGTAACGTGTTCGGTCAGTTCACCGCGTCAGGCCGCGGTGATCGCAGCCGCCCGCAAATGGGCTTTGGCCTGAAGGATCCAATCCTCTACCGCCGTGCGTGCGCTCGCACCGAGGCCCACAAGCCCTGCAAGCTGGATTTCAAAGAGCCCGGACCGGATCTCGGCGTCGGGCCAAGTGCCGCCTCGTGCCAGGACGCAAAGTCGAATGACCGCAACCGGATCCGCAGTACGGGTAATCTCAGCCAGAATATGCGCGATCTCGCCCATGATGCCGGGGCCTTTCATCAAGTCTTGCGCCCCAGATGGTTGATCCGGAACGATGTATCAAGACAATCGCCACGATCTGGACGCTATTTCTTCCGCCCGATCCAAGCGGTCAGCAATGCCTCCGCTCCGCGCGGCCCAAGATAGGCCAATGTCGCCACGAACCCGGTCGAGACCGGCTGCGCGAGGCCAATATAGCGCGCGGCCGCCTCGCCAATCAGCGCCATGCCGACAGCGACAGGGATTTCCCAAAGAAGCTCCTTGCCAAAGAACCGACGCCGGCCAAGCTTCACCTCGCCCGAATGCCACATGAGCCGCCCGGTGAAGGCCCCGATCAACGTGGTCACCGCCCCGCCAAACAGCGTGTTGATCGTCTCGATAAACCCATCGCCTTCGTTCATCGTAACCGTCCTTCCAAATCCGCCACGCGGGCCGCGAGTTCCTTGACAGCCTCGATCAAGAGACCGGTGATATTGCCGTAAGCCACCGAGAGCTGGCCGGTTTGCGCATCCGCCCGCACCACCTCGGGCAAGACCGCTTCAACCTCCTGCGCGATCACCCCGATCTGGCGGCTTCCGTCCATGGTGAAGCGCACCCCGCGCAAGGATCCGACGAGGACCAACGCATCGGCGATGGTTTCCACCTCGGACTTCAACCGGGCATCCGACGAAGAGACGAAGTTCGGGGCGGTCACGACGCCGGTGAAGGTTGCACCGGACAGCGCCGCTTTTGCCGCGATCGCCAGGTCATAGTCGGCTGCGGATTTCGTCGCCATCGTCCCGAGCCCAAGGTTCGTGCGCGCCATGGCCGTGTTCGCGATACCTGCCAGATTGCCCGCCGCATCAAGAAGCGCGTCCCAACCGGCGTTGGTCGCATTCCGCCTGCGCAAGACCGGCGGCGAGACCGAGGTGTCGACCCAAAGCATGCCTGCGACGGTTGCAACCGGGGCAGAGGCCCCGGCACTCGTTGATTGCAGGGCCGCAACGATCTCGTTGATCCGGGCGCGAACGGCCGCGCCTGCGTCATTGGCGATCACGAAGCTGGATGTCTGGGACATTAAACGACCTCGTCGGCGTAAAGCCGCAATTGGCTGACGATGGGCGTATAAGACGCGTCCTTCGTCGTGAGATGCGCCCGCGCCTGAACCGCGCGCGCCTCGATTTCATGGGCGTCGAGACGACCCCAGGGGCCCCAGGTTGGGGTTTGTGTGGGATCGTCGTCAGTCTCGCGGATCTCGAAGAGCACATCGATTTCTGCACCGGCCGCGCCGTCAAAATCGGCCCATGTGTCCATCGAAGCCGTTCGCGCATCGATCCGGTCGTTGAGCGCGAGCGCAGCCACGCCAATTTCCGAGCGCAGGCGCACGCGTTTCACCGCGCCAAGGTCCAGCCCTGCGGCGAAGCTGTACTGCCCCGCCATCGCGGTCACCTGCGTGACGCCATTTGCCGTTGCCGTGGCGAGCGTCAGGTTGGTGCCGCTGACCGCCAGGCCGGATTTCGCGCCAACAAAGCCGGGATCGGCCTGCAAAAAGCCCAAGGGCGAGAAGGCCAGAACCTGCGCCCCCTTGGTCGAGATCCGGACCTCCGGCCCTGCACGCCCGCCACTGTCCTCGGCCCTGAGGAGGTAAGTGCCGGGTTTGAGCGGCACGACGGCAATCGCCTCTCCCCCACCCACCCGGTCCATCGAATAGCTGTCGGCCCAAGTGGCGGTCGCCTCCTTGGAATGCCGGATCACGATATTGCCGCCCACCCGCACATCCGGATCGGCCGAGCGCGTCCATTTGAGAATGGCGAGCCCGCCTGCTGTTTGCAGGGTCACATTCTCCAGCCCCTGTGGCGGCGCGGTTAGACCGAGGATTTCCACTGCAGTTTCTTGCCACGGCGAAGAGACGCCAAGCACCGAGATCGCCTTGACCCGGAAGTCCCAAAGCCCCGGCGCAATGTCGCGGACCTCTAAGCTCAAACCCTCTGTGCGGCCATAATCCAGCCACTCCCCGGCAAGCCAGTCTGCCGCCTCGGAACGACGGGCCTGCAACTGATACGCGGCCACAAAGCCAGACGGAGCAGCCGCCCAAGTGATCTTGGCCAGAACCTTCAACCCACCGCCATCGCGCGTGACATAGATCTCTTCCGTGACCTGCGGCGGTCCCGGGGCGGGGATGTCATGAGCCCTCGGCAGCGCCGTCCTCGGGGCCGCGGCGTAGATCTGTTCTTCAGACGCCGTCCAATCATAGACCAAGGGTGAGGTCTCGCGCAGCACAAGTTCCGGCAAGAGAAGCACGCCATCGCCCGAGGCCGTCAGATCAAGGCTCACGCCTTGCACCTCGAAGGGTTTGGCGGCAAAGCCCCAGCGCGCATAGGACAGCGTCACCACATCGCCCACCGTTGCCGCCCAAGCCGAGAGCTTGCCAGAAAGCCGCACCGTCATCTGCCGCCGCGCGCGTTCAAGCTCGATTTTCGCCAACCGCTGCGCCATCGCGGCCGAGATGGTGAACGGCAGCGAGATGTCGCGCCATTTCTGCGCGCCGCCGTCTTCCGCAAGATAGACGTCCGACGCGTAAGCCGGGAAGTCATCCGGCTGCCAGTCATTCTCGGGGCTGACAAACTGCCCCCGAACCGCATTGAAGTTCGATGACATCGTCACCCGTGTCGCTAGCGTCAGCCCGCCCTCACGGACATGATCGGCCGTCAGCGCCAGATCGGGTGCCCGCCACGCACCTGCATAGAGGCGCCAGGACCCACCCGAGAAGGCGCAGCGCCCGGCGAAAGACGTGAGCATCCCCTCGATAATGGTCTTCGGGGGCTCGGACAGCGTGATCACCCCGTTGCAGGTGTAGCGGGGCTCCGTGCCGCCACCCGCAAGCAGAACAACCTCATCGCAGATGTTGGCGGCCTCAACGAGCGACATCTCATCGATCCCGTCGGCCTCGCCGATCCGTGCCCCCACGCCCCAGGTCGGATTGGCCATGTAATCGGCCAGACAAAGGGCTGCGTTCTCCGAATAGCCCGCGCGTTGCGTCCGTGGATCCCAGATGTCGTCCTTGCCCTCGAGATCGACCGTGATGTTCGGGATGCCGCCCGGGAAGGCGTCCTGGTCATAGGTGAGCCGCAGTCGGATGGCTGCACAGCCCCGCAGGCGGTGGTTTTCTGTCCATTTGTCCGGCAGCGCCGCCTTCAGACCCGCGAAGGCGGTCTGATCGGCCGCCCCGAGTTTCTTCTCAACAAGAACTTTTCCGGCCCAGCGGCCCTGCGCAGCGCCGGCCGCATTGAGAGCCATCTCGCCTTCAAAAAAGATGGCACCAATGGATTTGATGCGATGCGCGGCCAGCACGACGACGAGATCGAGATATTGATCCGCCGGCCCCGAGGCATGCAGGAAGACAATGACCCCGCCCTTGCGGGTGCGGCCATAGACGAGATCCCGCGGCACCACCGGCTCGCGGATCGTGACCGTGCGGTTTGCAAGCGTTGCTTGCGGTTTCGGCATCAAGGCCTGTGCCGCATAGGACAAGAGGAGCGTGCCGCCGATCCGGAGAAGTGCCGCCCCAATCCCGCCCGCGGCCAATACCCCGCTTATCGCCCCCGCGACCGCGGTGACGGCTGTCACGATGAAAGGCATGAGACGGGTCCCGTGTCAGCAGGGGCAAGAACGAAGCAGGGCTCAGACAGCCCAAGCGAGGCGACAGGAGGTCAGGGCCGCAAAGCGCAAGCCATCCGGCGCCAGACCAACCGCCGTGGCGCCAATCACCACGCCGAAGCCAAGCCCGGTATCGGTGAGCACGATGTCACCGCGCTGCGCCAAGAGCGGCGTATCGCGCGGCACCCCCAAAAGCGCATGTCCCATAGCCTCAAGCGACGGCCACCCCAAACGCCGCATGACGCGAATCCCGCCAAGATGGGTTGTATATTTGCCCCGCCAGAGCGCCGCGACATCCTCGCCGCCGGTCAGAGCCGTGCGGGTTTCAAAGGCGAAGGTTGGGCAGTCGTGAAGCCCCCAAGCGAAGGGCTTGGAGCGGGCCGTGTCGATCGCCTCGGCGAGGAGGCGTTCCCAGTGTTCAAGGCGTTTCATATCCTACCCTCGCCCCCAAGTGATCTCACGATCCTGGATCGCTGTCACATATTCAAACCCCAAGTCCCCGGGATAGAGCACCTGCTGGCTTTCATGGGTGTAACGCCAGGTCCGCGCCACCGTCAGATCGATGAGGCGGCTTTCATAGCTGATGGTGATCGTGCAGGTCTCAGCATCATCCTTGATTTCTGGAACATCAAGGCGGCCGGAGAAGGCCTGCACCGGATTTGCGATAATGCTGCCATCTTCGGCCAAAAGCCCGAGCCAAATCCGGCCCGGCAGACCCTGGCGCGCTTCCTCAATGGCCATTTGAACGAGGTCCAGCGGCACACCGGAAAGTGACACCGCCGTGCCACCCGCCACCACCTCGCCGGTTTCTTCAAGCGAGCCGAGCCCGAGAAGCGATCCTGCGCCAGACCAAGCCTGGCCATTCCAGTTCACCTCTCCCAAGCCTGACCAGATCCGTACCCAGCCAGACGCAAACTGGCCCTCAAAGAAGAGCACGGGCCGCAGATGCGGCTCGGCCAGGGCTGCGGCGAAGGCGGCGGTGAGATCACGCGACATGGGCGGGCTTTCGCTGCATTGGTTTCAGACGGGGTTAGAGCGCTTCCCGGGCAGATATGGTGAAGCGGTGCTGGTCGGCCCGGCCAATCACCGTTGGCACCGGGGCCGTCAGGCGCAGCAAGACAGACGGCGCGTCGAGCCCAAGCAGCGCACCGGCAGGAACCGAGGCCCGCAGCGGCGGCACAAAGGCGAGCACCGCCTCACTGCCCACAGGCGCCACATCCTCGGTGATCTGGTAGAGCCGGGTTGCGGCGTCCGAGCCCAGTTGGAAGAAGTCGCCAACGCGCAGGCCCAGCCCCCAACCAGCGGTGCGCAAGGTATTTGCCCCTGCGGCCTGCGCCTCGGTGACGTAAGGGTTGCCCGCAGCCAGTGGTATTTCGATCGAGGGATCGGGGAACAGAAACCGCCCCCGAAGCCCGCCAAGGGCTGCAAAGAAGGCTGAGAGCCGCCGGGCATTGGCGCCTTGGGTCACTGCCATCTCGATCTGGTACTCCCACCACGACGCCCCCCAGTCCTGGATCTGCGAGGTGCCGGTAAAGGGCGAGCGTGCCTCGGCCACAGAGGTGACCAGCCGCCGCTCGAGCGAGGCCACCAGCGTCAGCGGCAAGATCGGAATCGCCATCCTCAGATTCCCTGACCTCTGCGCCGGCCATCGGCCACGCTTTCCTTCGCGATGCGGGCGATCTCCGGGATGGCCGCCCGCAATTTTGCATTGATCTGCTCGGCCACACCCATCTGCGCCCCACGCGCGTCGATGTTGACCGTGACACCCGCGCCCGCCGTGCTACCCCGGCCATAAGTGGCCGCCTCGCGACGCGAGAGCACCCGCTCCCCGCGCTGCAAGATGGCTGGCACCTCATCGGGTTTGAGACCCGCCCAGCCGCCCTCATGCATCCGCGGTGCGCCTGCGAAGGCAAGGGCGGGGACAGATCGGGAGGAGCCAGTTACGCCGACCAGGGCGCCATTATGCGCTACGAGGCCATCCAGAAAGCTCCCGCCGCCAAAGGCAAAGGACAGCGCATCTGCAATCGGCCCGAGCACCGCGCGTTTGAACGAGAGCACCGCAAGATCGGCAAGAATCGAGGAGATGAGCGATCTGAAGTCGAACTTGCCGGTGGTGACAAACTGCCGGAAGGCGTTTTCCGCCGAGGAGAAGGCGGAGGTCAGAGTTTCTCCAAGGCCCTTGCCCCAATCCATCGCGCCCTTGGCATAGTCGGACAGCGACTTTGTGACCGCAGCCCAGCCGGTGGCAGCGTCATCCGCGGCCTTCTTCACAGCCCCTCCGGCCCCGCCGGCAGATTTGCCGGCAGTGTCCAATCCGTCCGACAGCGCGTCGGCGGCAGTGGTTGCCTGGTCCAAGGCCGCATCCCCCTCGGTGCCCGCGCCGAAGATCGCAGATTTCAGCGCGGCCCAAGCGGTCATCGGCTTTGCGGCCGCCTCCGACAGCATGCCCGCCGCCTCAGCATAGCCATCCGCCCGGGTGCGCGCCGCCGCTGCCATGCCGCCGAAGAGGTCAGGCGTATCCACATAGGTCTTGCCCATCGCCGCCTGGAAGGCATCGGCTGCCGCTGTGCCCGCGGCCGTTGCCGCCCCTGCGAAGGGATTGGCAATGCCGCCAAGATCGACGGCATCAAGCGTGCCGATCTTGATGCCGCCCTCACCCGTGGCCCAGTCAGGCAAGAGATCGAGCGCCGCGTTCAAGCCTTCGACGAAGCGGTTGATCCGGGTGACAACGGCATTCAGCATTGCCTCGACGCCGTCGATCAGACCGTTCGCGGCTTGATAGGCAAAATCGCCAATCGCTTGCGGCAGCGCCCCCCAGATTGCCTTCACCGCATCAAAGGCACCTTGGAAGCTGCCCACGGACGAATTGCCCCAGCCCACCACGGCGGCGAGCGCCGATTGCAGCCCGTCATAGATCCCGGCCTGCGCGCTGGCCCAGCCCGCCTCGACTCGGGACCAAGACGCTGTCGCTGCCAGGGCCAGGCGGTTCCAGGCCTCCGCCGCCACATCGCGCAAGATGCCAAAGGCCGCGCCAACCCCGCCGACTTTGCCGACAAGCTCAGTAAACTGATAGACGAGTTCCCCCGCACCAACGATCAGCGCACCGATGCCGGTGCGAATGAGCGCCCCGCGCAAAACCACGAGCCCGGTCGCAAGCCCTTTGACCGAAAGCGCGGCCGCAGCCAGCCCCGCCACCCAACGACCCGCCATCAGCGCGGCGAATGTGCTGGCATAGGTTGCAAGCCGCCCCAGATTGTCGAAGATCCCGGTGATCGCCATTCCAAGTGGGCCGGTGCCGCGTGCCATGTCGGCAAGTGTATTGGCCACCGCTTCCAGCGCTGGCGCAACCGCCGCCGTCAGACGGTTCGTGAGGCCGAGCCAGATCAGGCTCAGCTTGGCAATCGCATCCCCCGTCCGTTCGATCTGGACCGCATCGGCAGCACTGACCGCCACGCCAAAGTCGCGCACATCCTTCGCGGCCTCGCGCAAGGTCGCGGGATCGACCCGCAGGAAGGCCAAGGCCGCCTTGTCGCCAAAGAGGTCCGAGGCCACCGCCGCGCGCTCGGCCTCCGGGACAAGCCTGTTCAGCGCCTCTTGAATGGCGACGATCCGCTGATCCAAAGGCAAGGCCTGCAGATCCGTCGCCGTCAGGTTCAAACGCGCCAGCGCCTTCACCGCCGTGCCCGACCCCGTCGCCGCCTCAGAAAGCCGCGTCGTCAGCTTTTTTGTCGCCTGTTCGATTTCTCCCAGCGAGACACCGGCCAACTCCCCCGCCCAGGTCAAGACCTGCAGACTTTCCACCGTTGTGCCAAGCGAGGCCGCCATATCCGCCTGTGCCCCGATCACCTCGAGGCCCGACTGGATCATTGCAACTCCGGCCGCCGTGGCTGCAGCGGTCAGCGCGGCCAGGGCAATCCCCGCCTTGCTGGCAAAGCTCGTGAGCCGCGCATTGGCCGCGGTCATCTCCGACGAGAGCCGACCAAAGCCGCGTGCGCCTGCTTCGCCGATCCCTTCGAGCTCGGCCCGCACCTGCCGGCCGCCGACAGCGACAAGCCGGACGGAGACCTTCTTTTCTGACATGGGGTCGTATCCTCGGGGTTCATCACCGCGTTTCCATCTGGAACGAGGTCAGGTGAGGCCGCCAGCGTCGGCCTGCATCGCTTCATTGATCTTGCGCACCATCACCGCCTCAATGGGCGGCAAGAGCTCCGCAACCGCCAGCGCCGGGATACCGAGCGCCGCCCCGAGGACCAGTGCGGCCCCCATATCCCAACCGATCACCGCGCCGGGAATGAGACGCAATTGCCCGCCAAGACGCTGAACGAGGTCCCAGACCTGGGCGCCTTCCCAAGTCTGCGGGCGGTTCAGCCGTGCGGGACACTCGGGACAGACGGGTCCGCAGGCGGCGCAATAGCCGCCGCCCCCGCCGAACTCCCAATCGGCAAGGGCGATGAGACGTTTTTTTCGGCATCCAAGAACAGGCCTGTTGCAACATAACGGGTCTGGAAGGCCTCAAAGACCGGCCAGAGATCGAGAAGCGCGTCGATTGCCTCGGGGCTGACCGGCAAGGCCTCCCCCGTGGCATCGCCAACGCCGTCCCAGTCGAGGATCGCGCGCCGCGCCAGCGCCTTGGCCATAGCAAGGGCGGCCTCTTCGGGCGTCGTCCCTGCGGTGAGGGCGGCAATTGCGGGATCCGCGCGGCTGGCGACCATCAGCGCCGTGGTCAGCGGGCGGAGTTTCACGCGCAGGCCGGGGAGGAACTCGCACCAGAACGGTGCGCTGGAAAGATCAAGGGTCAGCATGGCGGAAGAGATCCTCTCAATAGGAGGTGACAGTGTTGACAAGAATGGCGGTACACAGGCGGGCGGGGCTTGCCGCCTTGGCCGCCTGCCAGTCGAATGTGGCCTGAATGCCTTGCGGACCCGGGATCTCGATCCTGGGCCGTGGCAGATAGACAGCATGCGCCGTGAAGCTGAAGCTGGCATCGGCCCCAAGGCTCCAGCCGAAAACCAATTCGCAAGGTGTCCCATCCATCGCTTGGGTGATCAGCGTGGTGTCGGCAAAGCGGGCCTCGATCTTGCCGGTCAGCGCCGCCATGCCGGGATCAACCCCCTCGATCTTGCCATCCGCGCGGATGGTCTCGATCCGGTCGAGGCCATTCGAGTAGGTCACCTCAGCCGAGATGACATTGCCAAGCGCCACCCCGTTGCGGCTAATCGATCCGTTGAAGTGGCCAAAGCGCTGCAGCGACAGCGATGTGGGCGTGCCTACGGCCGTGGCAGCAGCAACGGTTTCGCCTTGGGCCACCAGGCGGGCAGTCGCAGTCAGAAGCCCCGAGCGCGCCATCTGCCAACTGAGCTGATCGCAAACGCAGCCCGTATACATCGCGTAGCGCGGCACCTCCGGCATCGCCGTCTCAATGGCCATGCTTGGAAGCGACCAGGCCCCCGACTGGAACGTATGGGTCTTCGGCGTGGTGCCGGTGGTGGTCGGGGCCCCGAAGGCGGCCTTCAGCCAGAGGCCGAAGTTCTCGACATCAAGCGGCACAACGACATCGCCATCCGCCGTCACCGCGTCCTTGATCGGGGCCAGCGGGTCACGCCCCTGGCCCAAAAGTTCCGAGGCGATCAGCGGCTGCTCGGAGCCGAGCGTCGTGCTGGCGAAAGGCACCGTGCGATAGCCCGTCGTCGGGGCGGTGCCATAGGTGGACTCGAACGCAAGCGCCATCTGCGCCCGCGCCCCATGGGCTCGTGCCATTTTTGTCTCCTGTGGGTGATCAGATTTGGGTCAGACTTGGTTTTGCGGTCCCGGGCCCATATCTGATTGCAAAGAGCCAATTGGCAATTTGCAAAGGAGCGCGGTTCTTTATGGCAAGCGATGTAGCCTCGGTTTTTGTGCTGATACTCTTTGCCGTGCTCGGGATGTATCTTGCCGTCTGGTTATACATCTTGCTACCCGCTCAAATGGCTGCCAACCGCGGCAGAAGCCAGGTAGGTTGGGTTATCTTCAGTCTTGTTTTCTCGCCAGTCATGGCTTGTTTGCTGCTTTGGCTTCTGGGCGAGAACCCAAACGATTGACGCAGTCTCAGCCAAACGGGTTGGGGGACACGTAATACAAAATAATCGGCACGATGCCCGCTTTCAGGCTGGCGGCCCCTTCGACCGGCAGATCAACGGGCCGTGGCGCTTCTGCTTCGACCCAGTCGCAAAGCCCGCCGAGCGTGCGGTCGGTGGTAATCGCCGTGCCGATGCTGGCGCACAGGATGTCGAAAGCGGCGTCGCGGTCAGCGTCTTGCACGACCGCCTCGATCTCAGCCCTGTGCTGATAATGGTAGCGCAGGGGCGACAGCGTGACCTCGGGTTCTCCCGGTTCGCCATCGCGCAGGATCAGAAGTCCCGCGGGCGGGATGCGCTCCGGCAGCACGTCCCCACGCAAGGACGTGGCGGGTAATGCTGACAGCCGCGCATGTAGCGCGGCGAGAATGGTTTCGCGGAGGGTGGGCATTTTACCGCCTTTGCTTCAATTGTGACTTCTGCGTCGGTGGCTGATGTGCTAAAAGTAATACCTGTGAATACTCGCTGGGAGTTGCCCCCATGAATGCCATCCGTCCCATCGCTGTGAAGCTCGATCAGGATACCCGTGACCGCCTCAAGCGGCTGGCGGATGCCAAGGATCGCTCCACGCACTGGATGTTGCGCGAAGCAGTGGCGCAGTTCGTCGAGCGCGAAGAGAAGCGCGAGGCGTTTCGTCAGGCAGGGCTTCAGGCCTGGGAGGAGTTTCAGGCGACAGGCAAACACGTCACGCATGACGAAGCCGATGCCTGGCTTGCGAAGTTGGAAGCGGGCGAAGTGGCGACGGGTCCTGAATGCCACAACTGATCTGGTCACCCGCAGCGCTGCGGGACGTCGAACGACTTTACCACTTTCTTTCCGACAAGAATCCTGATGCGGCGCGCCGTGCCGTCAAGGCAATCCGCGAAGGCATGAACATCCTGCTGGATCAGCCAGGGGCGGGGCGGCCTGTCGAGGACATGGAACCGCAGTTCCGCGAGTGGTTCGTCACCTTTGGCGACAGCGGTTATGTGTCGCTTTACCGCTTCGATGGAGAAACCGCGATCATCCTTGCCATTCGTCATCAGCGTGAAGCCGGCTATTAACCGCGCGAAGCAATTCACGCACGCCCCTCCACCCAGTTCGCGACAATCGCCCCCGGAATCCGCCCCACCGCCACCTCCGCGGCTTTCGCCAGATCCAGCCGCTTGTCCAGCTTCACCTGCCGCACCAAGAGGAAGATCGGCACGGTCGCCCGCCCCCGGCCAGATTTCGACCGTGATGCAACGGCGCGCCCCTTCGAATTCAACCGCCCCTCTGCCACGAGAAGGCTCGGCCCCCGGGCCCGGTAGATTAACCGTAGCGACAATCCGCGCCGCCGCTCCCACTCTGCGGGGGTAATCCGTCCGCCAAGCACGGATTTCCCGGCAGCAGCGGTTGGGATGGCCAGCCAGAGCCCGCTCTTCGACCGGATCAGCGGCCCGCTGTCATGCGCCCCGACAATCACCGGCGCGTTGGACCAGACCAGCGCCGCCGCATTCAGGCTAGGCTGGCCCTTGGGATAGGCCACGGATCGAATGGTGCGGCCAAGGCGCGCCCCAAGACCCGCTTGCGCGATCTGACCACGCCAATCGGCCTTGAGACGGAGCGCCGCACCTCGAACGGCGTCCGACACGGCCTTTTCGCCAGCGAGGAGTTCGGCTTGCATGGCCGCCGCGATGCTGCCGGAGAGTTCAAGGCGGAGCTTCATGCGACGCTTGCCTCGATGGTCCAGATCAAACGATCCCGATCGCGCACCGGCTCACCTTGAATGAGGAAGGTCTCGTCCCCGAAGAGAATCTGCTCCTCGGGGCGAGGGGCGGGCAGGTCTGATACCCGCACATCAAAGCGGAAGGTCTCCGACCAAAGCCGCGCCCCGCCGAACTCCGTCACAGCATCCTTTTGCCGCGCGATGATGCGAATGCGGGTGAACTGCCCCTCGCTATCGCGATGCCAGGCCTCCTGGCCGAGATTGGGATCAGCAAAGAGAAGATCAAGCGCTGCCGCAAAAGCCGTCATATCCGTCCCGCCTCAGTTCGAACTGAAGATCCGGATGGCCAAACGCGGGCGCTTGTTCACCGGCAGGATCGAGGCCTCGGTCATCAGATCGATCCAGCGCCCCTTGGCGTCGATCATCTGCCGGGCATAAAGCGGCAGGCCGAGGGTATTGGCGGTCTCGAGCAGGTTTGCCGGCCCGCCATAGGTGGTGAAGGTGTCAAAGGTGCCAAGCGGGAAGGCGATGCCTTCGCCCGCCGGGATCAGCCGCTCCGAGCTGCCGTTCGAGAGCGTGACCGAGCCGTTGTATTCCTCAAAGAGGATGCCCGCGAAGGGGAAGGCGCGGCGCATGTCTTCGCGCAAGGGCTGGCCACCGGTGGCCGAGAAGAACTTATAGGCCTCTTCGGTTTTCGGGTGACTGATGAGCTTGTCGAAGAACTCGGAACTGACCAGCGCATGCGCTGTGGTCATAGTCTCGCCGAGAAGGCTGTCCTCGATGCCGCGCAGAACGCTGCGCACCTTGCCCTGCACATTGGTGCCCGCCGTGCCAAAGACAAAGTCGACCGAGATCTGCTCCAGACCAAATTCGGTGAAGTAATTGTAAAGCGTGGTGCCGGCCCCGTCCTTCACAATGCCGCGCAGCGCGTTCATCTCCATATATTCGCGGGTCTGGGCATGCTTGCGGCGCATCAGTGTCAGCTTGCGGTTCATCACCTCGACAAGGGGATCCGCGGCATCAGAAACCCCCAGCGCCGGCATGCCTTGGATGTCGGCCGGCAAGATCACATCGTCATGCGGGATCCATGGCAGAGCAAAGGACCGCATGGAGCGCGCCTCGCGGTTGCCCACCGCGGCGGGCGCGCCAAGAGGAACCGAGGGCAAGAGGCTCAACACGCCCGCACGCTGTTCGATCACGATGGAGCGCTGGGTCACGCCTTCAAAGCGGAAGAGGCCGAGCTGGCCAAGGCGGGTGTAGAGGTTCGGCAGGATGTTGATGGCCTGCGTCATCTCGGCGAGCGAATAGCCGCCCGCGTCAAACGGGTTACGGGTGAGGGTCATGGGGGAACTCCGAAGGCATGAGGGGCAGGGGGAAGGGCTGGGAGGCTGTCGACAGGCTTTGCTGCGCCGCCCGGTCAGGCGGTGTCGCGCGGGATAATGCCGAGCGCGGTGAGCTGCGCGTGTTTGGCCGCCGTCTTGACCGCGTCATCGACGCTGGCGTCAAAGAGGAGCACCGCCTTCGCGACAAGGGCAGGCCCGCGCAGGAGGACGACGGCCTCTCGATCTACTGCGGTGGCGTCGGTCGCATAGAGCAGGACCGCGGCTGCGGTCTGCGCGCCATCACTGCCGGTGGCGGTGCTGAGTTTAAACTTGCCGCTTGCGGTGATGCGGCCAAGGACGGCGCCGACAGGGTATTTGGTCCCGGCCAGCAGCGTGACGGTTTCTCGGGTGAAGTTGGGATTGAGCTCGTATTTGAGCACATCGCCCATAACGGACGGTTGGGTCAGCACGGACATCGGGCAACTCCGAAGGGTTGGGGGTCAAAAAGAAATCCCCCGCCGGGGAGCGCGGCGGGGGATCAGTTGGGCGCAAAGGGACGGGAGATCAGACCTTCGCGCCGGCGGCAGCTTTTTTTGCGGCGGCTACAATCGGGCTTTCGGCGGATTTCGGGAGAACGGGGGAGGGCGGGGCTGCGATGATGTCGCGCGCATCGGCCGCAGCGGCAGCGCGCTCCAGCACCAGCTTGCGCAGGGCCTCGGGCGCCGTTCCCTCGCGCAAGGCTTTTGCCGCATCGATCGCAACACCCAAGCGACCCGCCTGCAGCGCAATCTCGGCGATCTCGGCCGCCGCCTCGCGCAGATGCGCCGACAGATCCGCAAGATTACCAGGCTGCACCGCAACCGGGGCGACAGCAACAGGGGGCCGAGAGGCTGCGGGCGGTGGAGCGGGGGATGCCGGCGGTGCCTCCGCGCCATCGGCTGCCCCCTCAGTGATCTCCACCAATTCGAGATCCGCATCCTGCGGGGTGTAGTCGGGATCGTTCTTGCTGGCCATCACGGCTTCCTTCTTGGGTTTGAGGTGAGAGGCGCTGAAGGCGCGGGACAGCTTGCTGGTCGAAGGCGCGCCAAGGGCTTGCCGGAAGCTGGCAAAGCCCCGGGTAAGATCGGTGACCTCATCGGCGAGACCTGCCACAACGGCATCCATCCCGCGATAGACCGCAGCCTCGGTGGCGAGAGCCGCCTCCTGGCTCAGCCTGCCGCCGCGTCCCGCAGCAACGGTGTCGGCGAACAAAAACCGCAAGACATCAATCTCACGCTGGATGTCCGCGCGCACAGCCTCAGGCAGTGGCGCATAGGGATTGCCGTCGACCTTGTGCTGCCCTGAATGGATCAGGTTCACGCGAACCCCGTCTTGATCGAGCTGACCGCTGAGATCAGCATGCATGACCACGACGCCGATACTGCCGACCGCACCTGTGCGCGGCAGAAGAATCCGATCCGCCTGCGAGGCCAGCGCATAGCCCGCCGAGAAGGCATGTTCGGCCACGAAGGCCCAGACGGGTTTCGAAGCTCGAATTGCACGAATCTGATCTGCAAGGTCAAAGACCCCCGCAACCTCACCGCCAAAACTGTCAATTTCCAAGGCAAGGCCGCGAACGGCAGGGTCTTTGGCGGCGGCCTCGATCTGGGCGGCAATCCCCTCGTAACTCGTCTGCCCCGAGGATTGACCAATCCAGGATCCCCGGTGAATGAGCACGCCCGAGATTTCAATCACGGCAATGCCGTCCACCATGGGGTAGGGTGCGTCACCCTGTTGGCGCAGCCGATCGCTGAGGGGATCGGCCAGAAGGCTGGCGCGAGCGGGCAGGGCGGCGGCACCAAGATCACCCGCCACCACGGGCAGATCCGCAAGCTCGACCCGCCGTCCCAGAATGCGCGGTCCAAGCCCTGACAAGAACGCCATGGCCTTTGAGGGCTCGACCAAGAGCGGCGCGTTGAAGGCGCGCGCGGCAATGCGGGCGTGAAGCATCAGGGCTGCTCCTCGGTGTCTTGCGCATCAGCACCATTTTGGGGATCTGTTTGATCGATGCCGTCGGAATTATACGAATGTGTAGCTTGGGTCTCAGCCGACACCGCCTGCACGCCCTGCGCTGGGGATCCCGGGCGGCGGAAGTCAAGACCAAGGGCTCGCTCGCGCGCCCGTTCGGCCGCAATTTCGCGATCGACCTGCTCGGCATCATAGCCGCGCTCGGCGATGGCTTGCGTGCGGGATTTCAGCCCCGCCTCGATCTGGGCGATCTCTGCATTGGCGTCTTTCAAGGGATCGACCCAATCCCATTTCGTGGGGAGCCAGTCGGCGGCGAGCATACGAGGCCGCTCGGCCTCATAGCCGGGCAGGGGCAAGACCCCTGACAGCACCGCGAGATCGAGCCAGCGCGCATAAACCGGACGACAGAGCTGGTAGACCATCACCGAATGCTGCCAGGCCGAGACCCGGCGGCGGAATTCGATAAGTGCAAGCCGGGAGTTTGAGAAGTTCCCCTTCACCATGTCATTGGTCAGATAAGGATAAGGGATGCCAAGTGCGGCTGAGATTTGCAGAAGCGTTCGATACTGGAATGGCTCATAGGTGGCCCCGCTATCCGCAGGCTGGCCGATGGTCACATCTTCCCCAGGATCCAGCCGCACGATCTGGCCGGGGCTGATCTGCATGCCATCCGGTGCCTCCTCATCGTCCAAGGGTGCCAGCGGGTTTTCTGGGGCGGGGGAGGTCACGAACATCGCATACATCGCGGCGACCTTCTTCCGGTCAAGCTCGGCATCGTCATACTGGTCGAGCAAAAACAACTTCACGATCGCCGGCGCGAGTTTAGAGACCCCGCGCAATTGCCCGCCTTCGACCGGGTCGATCACATGGATGACCTCAGAGGCCGGAACCCGCACGGTCTCGCCGGCAAGGCCAGGATCGGTGCTGTCGCCGGGATGGCGGCGCAGGAAGTGATAGGCCACACGCCGTCCGATCCTGTCAAACTCAATGCCCTGACGGATCGTATTGCCATTCGCGCCAATGCCAGTTTCCTGCAGCGGCAGCATCTCCGAGGGGAGCATCTGAAGCTGCAGCGGCACCGCCAGCTCGTCCTCTGGCCGACGCGGCCGGATCCGAACAAAGACCTCGCCGGCCAAGAACACCTCGCGCGCGGCGCGGCGCTGCAGCCCGTAAAAATCGGTCAGTCCCTCGGCATCCGCCTCATCGGTCCAGGCAAGCCAAAGCCGCTGCAATTCTTCCTTCTGGGTCGCGTCCGCCAGCTTTGAGATCGGCTTGATCCCATCGCCGACGGTATTGGCCGCCCAGCTTTCCACCGCATTCACCGCATAGCCATTGTTGCGCACGAGCCAGCGGGCGCGGGCGGTGATGTCAGGGCCAGAAGCCGCAATCAGCGCATTCACATGCGCCCGCGTGGCCTGGAACCCCCGCAGGCGCCGATGGTGCTGGCCCGCATCGAACCCGCCGATGAAGGCGCCAAGGCGCTGCCGCCAGTGCATCGCAGCCCCCATCACAGGTTTTTCACGGCATAGGGGCGCAAGATGCGCCCGGCGCCGCGCTCGAGTTTCGCTATGCGTCGCTCGACATCGCCAATCGCGGCGGCGAGCTCGGCATCCGTGCCATATGTCACGGTTTTGCCGTCGTAGCTGACCGACCGCGTGCCGCTGTAGCGCGCGCTCAAGAGCGCGCTCAGGCGGAGTTTTAACTCATCGAGGGTCATTGGGATCTCTTGCATAGCACACTTTGAGTGTGTATATTGTGTATGCGTCAGGAGGGCCCAATGCAGCACGCCACCGCAGAAAAGCAGCGCACCAATATCACCCTATCGGCCGCCAACTTGGCTGCCGCACGGGAATTGGGTCTCAATGTCTCAGCCATCAGCGATGCCGCCGTCGCAGAAGCCGTCCGTATTGCGAAAGCCAAAGCTTGGGCGTGTGAGAATGCCACAGCGATTTCAGAGCGCCGTGTCTGGATCGAGGCGCATGGCACGCCCTTGGCAGATCTTCAGGTTCTGAAGATCGACTGATGGCGCAGTTCCACGTTTACCGCATCGCCGGCACCAGACTTGTGCTCGATCTTCAGACCGATTTGATCGAGACCGGCACACGTGTGGTCGCCCCCCTCGTTCCCGTTGCGACAGGGCCAAAAGCCATCGGGCGCCTCGAACCCGTGTTTGAGATAGAGGGTGCAGCATATGTGCTGCATACGGCCGAGATGGCCGCAGTTCCGTCAGCATTGGTCAGAGGGGAGGCTGTCGCCGATCTTTCCGCCTCCGATTACGAGATCCGGGGTGCTCTCGACATGGTGTTCTCAGGTTTTTGATTATTCCATGTATCGGGGCGTGCTGATCTTCCAGCCGCGCCGCCGGGGACCGGTGATCTGTCCAGCCTGAGGCTCAGCCGCCTTCTCGGTCTCCGCGATCTCCACGGCGGCCAGGGTCTCGCCCCCCGCCTGCTTCTCCAACTGCCGCCACATCCGCTCATCGAAGCGATCAGCGCCGAGGATCCAAGCCGCCGCCCGGGCGTAGACGCGGGTATCAAGCGCCTCATTCCGCTCCCGCATCTTCTGCCATTCCTGCCGGGCATAGCCGCGCCGATCGCGGATCGTGACCAATTGCTCGGCCACCAATTGCTTCAACCATTCGCTGTCAGCCCAGTCGGGCAGATGGATTGTGCCTGCAGGTGTGGGCACGCCCCGCGCGCGGTCCTCATCCGAAGGCCGTTCCAGCCGCAGATAGCGATAGGTTTCCGCCTTGAAGGTGGCCGTCGCCACGGTCCAGAGCCGCGCCCCGCGCTTGAGTTTGCGCCCATTTACGGTTGCATCGACAAAGGTCGGCCCCGCGACGGGCGTCGCCCGGTTGAACCCCTCAAGCCCCTTAACCGGTGCCACCTGCGCAATGCCCTGCACCCGCGCCCAAGCATAGACAGCGGCGGTTTCATATCCGGTGTCGATCGCCAGTTTGGCGAGCGGCATCACCGCGCCGTTCTCATGCACCCAGGTGCGGCTGAGGAGCGCGGTCAGCGCCGCCCAGCAGGCCGGATCGACCGGACCGCCGGGAAGGACGATGTGATCGATGAGCCAACTTGTCCCACCGCGACCCCAAGCCCAGACATCGACCTCGATGCGGTCCTTCTGCACATCGGCCCCTGCCGTGAGGAACAAGCCCCCCGCCGGGATCTGCGCCGCGAACACCTCGCGCCGGTCGGCCAGCCGCTGCCATTCTGGTGCATCTCCACTTTCGACCCAAGTTTCGCCGAGGAGCGTGTTACGCGCCGCGCGCAGCATCTCGTCGGAACCTTGGGCCGCAAGCCACTCCCGCGCAATCTGCTCCCAGCTTTTCCAGCCGATTGGTGAATAGAGCGCCGAGAGGTGGAAGCCGATGGCGTTCGGATCTGCACTTACCCTCGTGGCCCGCCACTCGCCCCGTGCCAACATCTCCGTCTTATGATGCTCGGCGATGGGCCGCTCACAACTGGCACAATGATAGGCTGCCGTTTCCGGTTTTCCCTTTGCCCAGTGTAAGCGCTCGAACTGCAGCCATTGCATATGGCCACAATGCGGGCAGGGCACAAAGTAGCGCCGCTGGTCCGAGGCATCGAACTCGCGCTCGATGCGAGAAAGCCCCCGGATCGTCGGCGTCGAGACCATGAACACTTTGCGCCGATGCGCGAAGGTGGTGGTGCGCGCCTCAGCCAGCGTGACCGGGTCGCCTTCCTCGTCGGCCGAGGCCGGATAGGCATCGACCTCGTCGAGAAACACATAGCGCGCCGGCATCGAGCGCAGGCCCGTCGCCGAGTTGGCGCCGGTCAGCACCAATATCCCGCCCGGGAATTCCTTCGACAGCATCGAATTGCCCGCGTCGCGCGAACGGGAGGGCTGCACACGTTCCTTGAGCGCCGGGCTTTCCTCAATGAGCGGATCGATCCGGCCGCGCGAGCTGCGCTTTGCCATCTCGACCGTTGGCAGCACCGCCAGCATTGGCCCCGGCGCATGGTGGATGACAAAGCCGATCCAGTTGTTGCCGGCCTCAGTGGCACCCACTTGGGCTGCTTTCATGAAGCTGATCCGCTGCGCCGGGTGGCTGGGCGAGAGGGCATCCATAACGTCGCGCAGGTAAGGCGTCCGTGCCGTGCGGTATTGCCCAGGTTCCGCCGCAGCCCGCGACGAAAGCTTGCGGTGCTTGTCTGCCCATTCCGATACCGTCAGATCCGGATCGGGCCGCATCCCCTGACGCCAGACGCGCAGGATCTCCTCGGCACCATCGAAGCCGAGATCGAGGCCTGCGGTCAGATCAGATGTTTCTTCCTCATCATCCAAGCGAGACCCTGAGTTCGGCAAGCGCGTCGAGCTGCTCTCGGACATGGGTTTCCAGCACCCTTTGCAGGATCGCAGTCTCGATTGTCACTGCCGCCCCCGATGCCTTCTCCATTTCTGCGGATAATTGCGCGGCCATCAGTGCCGCCACACGCGTGGGCCAGGTCACCCAGGTATCGCGCTCTTGCCGGGCAAGCCGGAACACCAGGGTCTCGGCGCGCGCCCGATCCACCAGCACGCCCTTCTTCTTTTGGATCGAGAGCTGACGCTCTTGCGCCTGGTAGACCGTCAGCGCCGTCCGTGCCTTCAGATAGGAGGTACTGTCCCCAGGCCCGGACAGGCTGCCAGGACCCGGCGCCGGGGTATCACGGCCATCACCGCTCGCTCCCAACCCGCCCCGCGACCGCGCCTGCTGGTCAGGATCGGTCATCGCGCCGCGCCGTGCGTCGGACGCGGCAGCGTCGATTGAGCCATCGGCAAAGAGCACCAAGCGGCCGGTCTTGCGGGCCTTTTGCACTGCCCCGCGGGAAAGCCCGCTATGGATGGCGTAGTCGCGTTCAGATAGACCTTCCATGGTGATTGCGAGACCTTCAACATATTGTAAATAAACAAGAAAGACCGTCTATTTGTCGTTGATTACACCTCATCGCTAAGCGAGTCTGACCCACGAGACTGGGTGCATCGTGCACCAGACAGGCAAGGATCAGATGATGACCAAGCGCAAACCCACCTCGGATGCCGCACGCGACGCGCTGCTGATGGAGATCGCCGAGCGGCACTTTTTCCTCGAAACCCTCGAGACCCGGAACTCCGACCGCCTCGACTTCCACGATGTCGCGGTCTGGGCGATCCGCTCGGCGCTTGAAGCCGCCTATGAGGCCGGGCGCCGCGCTGGGGCAGAAACCGCTGCAACGGCAACCCCTGAAAGGGCGGATTGATGAGTACCCGCGCACAGATCGCCATCCAGATTGGACCCGAGAAATGGGCCCACATCTATTGCCACTTCGACGGCTACCCCTCGCACATGCTGCCTGCGCTGGCCCCGTGGACGCCGGACGACATCCTCGCCGCGCGCGAACTTCGGCAGGTTCGCTCAGATGCGCTGGAGTGCTTCGATCCGCCCCGCCCCGCGCATGTCCTCGCGAACCCCATTTGCCAATTCGCGCACCTTTACCTCTGGAAAGACGGGCAATGGCTGGACGTTACTCCTCGGGATCAGGAGGCCAGATAGCAATCTTATTGCGCTGATTTTACTACGATAATCGCTGCGTGAGAGCGATGGTCGTCCCAAGAAAACGATGCAACTCAGCCCACCGGAGCCCGCCATGACCAACCCCACCGTCCTCCTGATCAACGACTTTCGCGCCGCCGCTGAAGAGATCGAAGCACGCCTCGCGCCCAGCGCCTGCGCCACCATAGCGTCGCACAACTGGATCATCATGGACGACTTCGGCCCCCTGACCTTCACGCTGACCCCCGAGGGAGGCAAACATCGCGCCACCTGCACGGGGCATGGCCGCGCGCACAAGGTCAACCGGTTCACGCAGCAAGATGCCGAGCATCTCGCCCGCGCCTGCAAGGCCCGTGCTGCCTTCTGGGCGGACGCCGCGCGCGAGGAGGCCGCGACGCTGCGCAACCACATCGCCACGCTTGAGGCCCTCAGCGCCGCATGAGCTTGAACAGGCGGGGCCGAGCGCCCCGCCAGTCACCCCGATAAGGAATTTCCGCCATGACCAAGCACGCCACTCTGCCCAGCCGCAACGAAGACACAGGCTTTTTCGGGGCTATGACCACCTGCCCCTTGCGCGAGCGGCGGAGCGCAGAGGTCTGGGAGCTGGTCTCGACGATGATCGCCGCCGCGGTTCGCGCGAAGAGCGAAGAAGACCTGATTGGGGTGCGAGACTTTCTGGATAGCCGCGCGGGCCGCCATTTTGCCGATGATGTGATAGGGGCCCTGCAAAGCGGGACGCCCGACAGCGCAAGTGCCATCAAAGCCACCATTGCCAAATGGCAGGACTGGCGCATTTCGGCTCAGACCCAGCGCCTTGAGGGGATCCCGGCATGGCTGCCTTACCTGACCGGCTGGGTGCAATATTTCGCCTTCGCTGCGGCCGATGCGCAGGGTGAAAGCGCCTGACCGAACAACAGCCCCGGAGACGCAGATGCACAAACTCACAGATACTCAAACCCAGATCCTGACCGCCGGAGCCCAGCGCCCCCGCAACCTTGCTTTGCCACTGCCCAAGGGTCTCGTCGGTGCGGCGGCCAAGATGGCCGTTGGCAAGATGATCGACTGCGGCTGGCTTCTGGAGGTTGAGGCCAATATTCGGCGCGGTGACCCGCTTTGGCGCGAGAAGGGTGAGGGCCTCGGCACCACGCTGGTGGTGACCGACGCTGGCCTGCTGGCAGTCGGCATAGACCCGGTGGTGGTCCAAACCATGGCCACGATCCGCGTGAAGGCGAAAGCCGGGTCCGAAGCCGAACCGAAAGCGCCGAGCCCACGCGCGGGCACCAAGCAAGCCACCCTCATCGGCATGCTGCGGCGCCCCGAGGGGGCGACCGTCGAGGAGATCATGACTGAGACCCAATGGAGGTCAAACACGATTCGTGGCGCGATCTCGGGTTCCCTGAAAAAGAAGCTTGGCCTGCCCATCAACGCCGAGAAGATCGAGGGCAGAGGGACGGTGTATCGCTTCAAGTGACCCGCTAAGCGGTCGAAGCCATACCTCCCTCCATTGCAGAAGGTCTTTGGCCCATTGTGTTGCGGAGCGGAAGCTGTAGGGTCGTTTGGTTTACAAACTAGGAGTACGGTCGAAATGGACTGGGAGCCCATCAACTCATGGACGTCAACTCTTTACACAATCATTTACGCCATGGAATTCGCAAGGGCTGATGAGTTTTCAAATAAGGAAGAATTGCATTCAGCGATCTTGTCGGGTGCCCGCTGGGTAGAGCCTGTCTGTACATTCGCTTCCCCTTTGATGGCTGAGAGGTTCGGAAATTCAAAGGTCAAGTTTCGCAGGGATCCATCCACCAACTTTAGGGCAAATGCTCAGAACGTAGTCAAAATGCTCTTACAAGATCTTGTGGTCATTTTCGATGAGATGATGACCCAAGCTTTGGTCCAGCTTTCATTTACTGCTGGCGATCATCCGCAGAGCAAGGTCGAGAAACTCTATACCGTCGTTGATCAGGAATTTGTGTGGGCAAGAGATGCTTGTCTTGAATTGATTGCGGTAAGAAATGTTCTTTGTCATTCGGGTGGAAAGTGGAACGAAAGAACTATTTCAATCGTAAAGGGCTTTGTCGTTCCCCCACCAAAGCCGGGTGAACGGCTGCAAATTGGAACGCCGATGCTTTTTAGGTACCGCAAAGCGGTCAGGACCTTCTTGAACGAGGTCAAAAAAAGCTATGCTGGTCAGTTAAGTTGCTGTCAGTGTTCAATCCTGCCCCGCAGCAGTGTTGCGTTCACGCCGCCAGCCGCTTGGCCTTCAGATCGGCGAAGCTCTCGCGGGTTTCCGCCAGTGTGGCAATGACACCGGTAAATTTCTGCCAGCGTTCGATGGCAACATCGACATAGGCAGGGTTTAGTTCGACCCCGAAGCAGACACGTCCGGTGGTCTCAGCCGCAATCAGCGTGGTTCCCGAGCCCATGAAGGGTTCATAGACCGCCTGGCCGGGGCTCGAGTTATTTAGGATCGGGCGGCGCATACATTCCACCGGCTTTTGCGTGCCGTGCACGGTCTCGGCGTCCTGATCCTTGTTGGCGATCTGCCAGAGCGTCGTTTGTTTGCGGTCGCCCGCCCAATGCCCCTTGCCGGTTTTGCGCACCGCATACCAGCAGGGTTCATGCTGCCAGTGATAATCACCCCGGCTGAGAACCAGACGGTCCTTGGCCCAGATGATCTGTGACCGCACGGTGAAGCCTGCCGCGACGAGGCTCTCGGCCACGGTCGTGGCATGCAGTGCACCATGCCAGACATAGGCGACATCGCCGGGGAAGAGCGCCCAAGCCTCGCGCCAGTCTGCCCGGTCGTCATTTAGCACCTTGCCGGTGCGTTTGGTCTTGGCTGCCCCAGCTTGATTCCGCCAAGACGGGTCATATTCCACGCCATAGGGCGGATCGGTGACCATCAGCAGCGGCTTCACGTCGCCCAGCAACCGTCCGACCACATCGGCCGAGGTACTGTCGCCACAGATGAGCCGATGCGCTCCAAGCTGCCAGAGGTCGCCTGCAACGGAAACCGGCGTGACCGGCGGCTCGGGCACATCATCCTCACCCTCGGCCGGGCCATCGCCGCCCAGCGCTTCGGGATCTCGCAGCAGCGCGTCGAGATCATCGTCGGCGATCCCCAGCAGCGACAGGTCGAAATCTTCAGCCAATAGCCCTGCGATCTCCTCGCGCAGCATCGCCTCGTCCCATTCCCCGAGTTCGGTCAGCTTGTTGTCTGCGATCCGGTAGGCCCGACGTTCTGCTTCGTCGAGATGGCCGAGCCTGATCACCGGCACGTCCTTCAGCCCCAGCATCGTGGCGGCCAGCACCCTGCCATGCCCGGCGATCAGCTCACCATCGTCGGCGACCATGCAGGGCACAGTCCAGCCGAACTTCGCCATGCTGGCCGCGATCTTCGCCACTTGGTCGGTGCCATGGACTTTGGCGTTCTTGGCATAAGGCCGCAGCCGGTCGAGCGGCCAGATCTCGATCTGGCTCGGGGTGAACACCAGGTCCATAGGGCAGGTCTCGTTTTGGGGCAGGGCGGGCGACCCGGCGGGCGCGGCCGGCGACGGCTGCTTCACGATCAGGTCCGCGATGCGAGAAAATAAAAGCGCCCGCGAGGGGTTCCTCCGGGCGCAATTCTTCGATGTTCAAGGGGTAGGGCAAGAGAGGCAGCTTTGTCAAATGGAAAATGCACGTGGATTCAACGGCTTCTCAGCGGTTGGCTTCAATGGGGTGGCTTCTTGCTGGTGGGTTCCTCAAAGTGGATTCCTTGGATTCCCCAAAAGAATCCAGCGCGGCAAAGTCGTGATTTTGTAAGTTATTGAAAATGAGTTATTAAAAATCACGATCTCCGCGTGCTGGATTCCGGGTGGATTCCCCGGTGAAATTGCCAGTCGCTAGCGAAGTGCCGGGCAACGCCCCCCCGTATAAGGATGAGGCCAGGGAGGAACCATGCCAGGGGGGCAATCCCTGCCAATTGCGAAGAAAGCCAGAATCTATGGTGTGCTGTTTGCCCGTCTCTGCTGTTCGCGGTCGAGATAAGGCATCTCAGTAGTGGATAGGCACGATGTAGCCAGATGTAGCGCTGCACAATCTGTGGATAGCAATACCTTGTGCAAGCGTGCTGCGTCAATTAAGGTCCGGCTATCTACGGCGCAAGGTGTTGTCATGCCTTATGAGATCGACTTTCTTTCTGTCGGCGAAAGCAATGGAGACGCCATCTGCTTGCGATATGGCGAGCATGGGTCCCGCTATTCGATTCATGTCGTCGACGGGGGGTACGCGGCTACTGGTGAAATGATCGTCAACCACCTGAATACATATTACGGGCGTCCAACATTCATTGACCATGTTGTTCTCTCACACGCAGATCAGGACCACATTGGGGGCTTGGCAACTGTCCTGCAGAACTTCGGAGTGGGCCGGCTCTGGATGAACCGCCCGTGGTTGTATGCAGAGGAGATCGTTGATCGCTTTCATGGCAGCTTTACGGTTCAAGGGCTTCGGAACCGAATTCGAGAAGAGTATCCGATGCTCGTCGAATTGGAGAGAACTGCCGAAAAGTATGGGATCCCCATCAGCGAAGTTTTTGCAGGCCACGAGATTGGAGCATTCAAAGTCCTCGCGCCCTTACGGGACACCTACCTCTCTCTTATTCCCGAATTTGACCGGACGCCAACTGCTACGGCCAGTACTCAACGCGGTATTTTTAATGCTATTCGCGAGGTGGCAAGGCAAGCTCAGGCTTGGTTCGAGACTTGGGCTGATGAGAAACTCTCGGATAATCCGCCATCCACTAGCGCGTCAAACGAGTCCAGCGTCGTTCAAATGGGCATGATCGACGGCCACCGTCTAGTCTTGACCGCTGACGCTGGACCGAGCGCATTGGCAGAGGCAGCAAACGTAGCAAAGCATCTAGGCATGCTTCAGAGGCCGGAGTTTTTTCAGGTACCGCACCACGGCAGCCGTCGCAACGTGACCCCGTCAGTATTGGATCGGTGGCTGGGCGGAGTGAAGCACGAGGGAAGTCAACTCACAGCGACGGCTTTTTGTTCTGTCGGAACAAATAAGCCAGAGTACCCTCGACGCCGGGTGCGTAATGCCTTCCTACGCCGCGGTTTCGGCGTCTATTCGTCTCGCAACGGATGGATCAACCATCGCAATGGCTTTGATAGCCGGCCCGGTATGGTGACGCTAAAGTCCGAGCCGTTCGAAGCATACTACGAAGAGTAACCTATGAACTGGTTGGACACTTACAGTATCAAAGCAAGATTGGCACCGGCGCTTATTGCGATTGTTCCGGGGATTGCACTGTCGGCTGCGGCTCTTCCGTGGAGCCGGTTCAGCATTTCGCAGTTAGCAACTACAAGTTTGCTGGGGTTCCTATTCATCAGTGCCTCTGATTTAGCTCGCCGGCGCGGGAAGCGGATAGAGCGCCGTATTCTAAAGGCGAATGGAGGGCAGCCAATGGCAACCACCCTTCGGCATCGCGATGCTGTGATCGATCCGGTTCTCAAGGCACGCTACCTCTTCTGGCTTGGTCGGCAGCTGACAGAAGATCCTCCAACGGAACAAGACGAGCTCAATGACAAAGTCAGTGCCGACCGGTTTTATTCGCGCTGTACCGTAGTCCTGCGTGACCGCACCCGAGACACTGAACGCTTCAAACTCGTGTTCGAGGAGAATGTCACTTACGGTTTTCGTCGAAACCTCCTCGGCTTGAAGCATCCGACACTGGTGCTCGACTGTCTAATCGGCCTAATCTGTATTTACGTGTTCTGGCGGGGTTTAGATATGACTGGAAATGCAACCAAGCCAGCGGCTGTATTGATGGCGTTTGGCGTCACCTGCTTGCACTCACTTTATTTTGCCTTTGTTGTAACTAAGGCTTCGGTGCTCGAAGCCGCCGATCAGTACGGACGGCAGCTGGTATTAAGCATCGAGACTCTGATGTCATGAAATGGTTGAAACCTTCGATGTTGTGTGATCTGCTATTCGGGACAACGCTCGAGCAACAGGAACAAGCCAGCCAAAGTGGTATGTTTCATTCGGTCCCTGGAAGAACTGGAAGCCCCAATTCCCTCAGAAACGAGTTGTGGCTCGAGGTTGCTGCCCGGATTTGATCTTCGATTGTGATCAATTTCTGCTGCGTTGCACCTAGATCGATTTCAGCTTCGGCAACAGCGTTGGTGATGTATCGGGAGATGTTAAGATTGAAGCCCTCCTCAGCGATGCGCTCCATGGTCACGCGCTTCGAGTAGCGCTCCTCTTCCTTGCGGAACTGGTACGTCTCGATGATCTTCTGAATGTCGTTCGGCTTGCCATCTAACCCTTCGCGCAGGCGATTCTGCCGTTTGCCTTTTTCATAGTGCTCGGCCGCGTTGATGAAGAGCACATCATCCGGCTTCTTGCACTTCTTCAGCACGAGGATGCACACCGGGATGCCAGTCGAATAGAAGAGGTTCGCGGGTAGGCCGATGACCGTGTCAATATGACCATCCTTCAGCAGCTTTGTACGGATGCGCTCCTCAGCCCCACCCCGGAACAGCACGCCGTGCGGCAGAATGATGGCCATTACGCCCTCATCCTTCAAGTAGTGGAAACCGTGAAGTAGGAAGGCGAAGTCTGCGGCGGATTTGGGCGCCAGCCCATGGTTTTTGAACCGTACGTCGTCGCCCATCGCTTCAGTCGGCTCCCAACGGAGGCTGAAGGGCGGGTTGGCCACGATCGCGTCAAACGAGGGTTTCTTGGCAGGGTTTAGCTCTCGCAGGATGTCCCAGTCATTGTTCAGCGTGTCGCCATGGTAGATATCGAATTCCGTATCTTTCACGCCGTGCAGCAGCATGTTCATGCGAGCGAGGTTATAGGTGGTGATGTTCTTTTCTTGCCCGTAGATCTTCCCGATGCCGTGCGGTCCCAAGCACTTTCGCACGTTCAACAACAGCGAGCCGGAGCCACACGCGAAGTCGAGCACACTGGAGAGGCGCTCCTTCTTTCCGGTTGCGGGCTCCTGGCTGTCCAACGTCACGATCGCGGAAAGGATGTCAGACACCTGTTGCGGGGTATAGAACTCGCCTGCCTTCTTTCCGGAACCGGCGGCAAACTGGCCGATCAGATATTCGTAAGCGTCGCCCAGCGCGTCGACATCGGATGAAAAATCGGCGAGCCCATTGGCAATCTCGGTGATGATGGCGCAGAGCTTGGCGTTGCGCTCAACGTAGGTCCGGCCAAGCTTTTCAGAGCCAAGATTGATTTCCGAAAAAAGGCCCCCGAACGTGCTCTGGAAGGACTCGTTCTCGATATATTTGAAGCCTGCCTGCAGCGTGTTCAGCAGATCGTCGCTCTGGGTGCGCGCCATGTGGGCGATGCTGGTCCAGATGTGTTCCGGCTTGATGACGTAATGCGCCTTGAGGCGCATCTGCTTTTCAAAAGCTGAAACATCGTCAGGGTTTTGCGCGTACCACACGGAAAGCGGCGAGCGCCCGCTATTGCCGATCGTGTTGGGATCCGGGTAGTCGCGCCCGAGCTCCTTCCGGGCGGCCATCTCGTAATTGTCCGAGAGATAACGCAAAAATAGGAAGGACAGCATGTAATCGCGGAAATCGCCCGCGTTCATCGCTCCGCGCAGCGTGTCGGCGATGTTCCAGAGCGTCTTGCCCAGTTGCTTTTGGATTTGGTCGTTCATTGTGCTGGTGCTTCCTGGGGGACGGGCGCAGGCGCCGGGGCGGGATGCGGGGCCGGAGCGGCGCCCGGCAGGTGAAACTCGAACCGCGTGAGGAACTCGCGCAGGATGCGGCGGAAAAGCTCCGTGTTGTCCTCGCCCATTTCGGTCGGCTCATGGATGGCGTAGGCGCCGTGGCTCAACAAGTTCAGGGCTCGGTTGAACAGCGCCCGGTCTTCATCGTTGTCCAGCGCTTTCAGGCAAAAGGCGATGCTCGGGTGCCCGAAGAAAGACGCTGTCTTCTCCATAACACTGCGCAAGGCATTGAAGTGGAAGGTGTAGAGCTTCCCCTTCTTCGGATCCGCCGCACGCTGCAATTCGGCGAGCGTCGCCACATGATGAAAGAAGGGCGTGTCTTCCGTCGCCTGAAGCGTGTAGGTCCCGTCGCCACTTGGCCGGTGCAGGAAATAGCGGCGATGGTCGACCGAAGGCGCGTCATCGATTTTCCGACCGACTTCGTTGCACATGACGTTGAAGAACAGCGCATGGTGCGAAGAGAAGATCACCTTGATCGGGGCAGGCTTGCCCTCGGCGTCTTTCCGTGTGGCCGCCCGACGGAGGAGCTTGGCTAGGTCGCAGGCGACGGAAATCGCGTTGTTGTCGTCCAGCGACGAGATCGGATCGTCGATATAGAGATACTTCTTCCCCTGATAGGATGCATGCCCATCCAGCATCCGTTCGCAGATGGCCATGAAAATGCACCAGATGAAGATATTCTGTTCGCCCCGCGACACCTTGATGTTGGCCTCGCCGCCCTTGTGGAAGCTGACGAAATCCGGCTTGGAGATGGTATCCTTGCCCTGCTGAACCTCCTTGTAGGTGAAGTCGAACTCGAAGTCGGCGTAACGGGAAAGGTAGCGGGCGATGGTTTCGTCCAGCGCGAGTTCCGTCATCGCGTTGAAGAAGGACGACTTCTCGTTCAGTTGCAGGCGGCGCACGCTGTCGCCTTCAAGGTCGTTCTCCCAGACGAATAGATCCTCGGTGAAGGCGTTGAAGTACAGCGTGTCGGGTGTGCCGGTCGGGTTCTTCTTGTTCTTGCGCTTGCCTGCGTCCTTGAACTCCATTGAAAGGCGGGTCTTGCCGGTGCGGTTATAGGCATAGATCAAGACCAGCGACGCTGCCCCGGTCGGGTTGTTCAGATCGTCACGCAGCCGCGCCACTAGAGTCTTCAGGTTCTTGTAGGTGCTCATGCGTCATCCTCCCCGACTTGGGGGAAAAGCTGCTGCATCAGCCCCTTCTTGTGGGTCTTGAAGGTTTCGAGTTTTCCGGTCTCGGCGGCGATGAGGTCGTCGAGGGAGGTGAGGCAGTCAGCGATGCGCTGCTGTTCGGGGCGAGACGGTGCCATGACCACGAGTTCCAAGACGCTTGGCTTGGAAATGTTTTTCATCGAGCCGGAACTACCGCCTGCAAGACCAGATAGCGCTGCTCGCCCCTTTTCTGAGCCCAGAAGGAGCGCAACAAAACGCATGTCGGCTCCGGGTCTAGGTTTGGCAGCCCATAGACGATCAGGAAGAAACAAGTTTGGATAGTCGTCCTTTACATATGCGTTAGCTCCCACAAGAGCTGGCGTATTCATGCGGCTAATGATCACTGTATCTGCGCGGACCGGCTCTTTCACGCGCTCAATTTCTTCCTCTTCAAACACAACTTTGTTCTCAAGTGGATCGAAAACTCCATTTGTGACAGCGCTTGTCTTTAAGACACCAATCTCATCACTCATCGCGGGCCGATCACCCGAATTGACGCTCACACCAGCATCAAGCGCGCTTACCAACTTAGAAAGTGGAATTTCCGCCCACTCCCCCGCTCCCTCGAACTCGGGGAAGCGGAGGCGGGGTTGGGTTTCGCCTTCCTGGGGGAAAAGTTGCTGCATCAGGCCCTTCTTGTGGGCCTTCAACGCCTCCACCTTCCGCCCCTGCGCGGCAATCAGTGCGTCCGCCGAGTCCAGAAAATCGGCGATCTTCTGTTGTTCGGGGGGGCTCGGAAGTAAGACTCTTAGCTTTAAAAAGTCGGTCTTGCTCATCACGCGGTTTCTGCCCGCACCACCTGGCGAGATCAAACCCAGCTTGTAGACAAACTGCTTGTCGACGATCTTGAACTTGAAGAACTCCGGCAAAGCCCGACCATTAGAAAAAGTGTAGGTCGGGAAGCGATGCGACACCAAAGCTCCATCATCGGAGCTGCCTGCAATTGCTATTGCGCCTTCCCAGGCGAAGGTAATGTTCACAATTAAATCTTCGCGCTTAACCTCAAAGAGTACATCCATGGCGTTTTTCGCCGGATCTTCCTGTTCCTTTAGGAAAGTTCCTTTGCCATGACTGCGCAATCCAAGGCCTGTGTAAATCTCGCTCGGCTTCGTTCTGTTGCGCATTACGGGCGTTAGAAAGCTGGCGAGTGACATCTCTTGCCACTCGCCAGCATCGCGAAACTCCGGAAAACGGTGCTTGGGCATCAAAGCCGAGCCAGCGACCGATTTGACAGATGAATTCTTCTTACTGCTCATAGGCGCTCAGCCCCGAAATCTCGCGCCCACCGGCGCGCTTGAGCAGCAACGGCATCAGGTCGGCCATCAGGTCCAGTTCCTTCACCCGCCGTGCTTTCCAGTTTAGACTGAGGGGTTCCATCAGATCGGTCAGCGCCTCGCCGTCAAAGATCATGCGTTGCAGGATGGTGTCGACAAAGCCTTGTAGCGCCTCGATCGCCAGCCCGTGCTTGCCTGCGATGCCCGCCAGTTCCACCGCGTTCTTTTCCGCCTTGAAGCGGCTATAGCCCTCGCGGATGGCCTTTTCGCTGAGGCCCTCGCCCGCCATGAGGGTATTGATGTAGGCCGCGATATCCTCGCGCTCGTCCATGAACTTGGCGTCAGACTGAATCAGGCCGATCAGCTGTTCGCGGTTCATCTTCTGTTTGTCGGGGCTCGCCTCGGAATAGCGGGCGATCAGACCCATTATGTAGTCATAATCGATGACGGCCGAGGCGAAGAGGATGAATTCGAAATCCAGTTGGTCGGCGTCTTGGCTGGGCTTATCCGCGGCCGTGCCTTGCTGGGCCCTAAGGCGCTGAGCGGTTTCCAGATAGGCGCCGCGGAAGCCAAGCAGGTTGTCGCGTGGCAGAACCTGTTCGATGCTATTGCGGTTTTCGTCGGTCAGGTCGGTGTACTGGTCAAGCTGGGTCTTGAGCCGCTGGACCTCTTTGAAGTGTTCAATGAACGCCGCACGGGCCGCGTCGCCCTTGAGGTTGGGAACCGCTTCCGGGACGAATTCGAGGCCTTGCGATTTCATGAAGGTATCGAGCTTCTGGACCGCGGTATCCAGTTTCTGGATGACCACGGGGGCCTTGTCGACCAGCCAGATTTCACGGGCCTTTTCGGCGGCGGCTTCGCCTGAGAACAGCGCGATGGCGGCATCGACCGCGCCCTGCTGCTGGCGGAAGTCAAGGATATTGCCATAGGGCTTGGTGGCGTTCAGCACCCGGTTCGTGCGCGAGAAGGCCTGGATCAGCCCGTGATGCTTGAGGTTCTTGTCGACGTAGAGGGTGTTCAGGAACTTGGAGTCAAAGCCTGTCAGCAGCATGTCGACGACAATCGTGATGTCGATCTTGTGGTGCGGCTGGTTGGGGTAAGCCTTGCGAAGGTCGGCATCCGGCCATTGCTGATCCTTGATGCGTTTCTGCACGTCTTGGTAGTACAGGTCAAATTCGCCGATCTTGTGGTTGGTGCCGTACTGGGCGTTGTAGTCAGCGAGGATGGCCCTCAGGGCCTCCTTCTTCTTTTCCGGTTCAACCGCGTTGTCTTCCTTCTCCTGCGGCAGGTCTTCCTGAATTTGCTTCACATCAGGATCGCCCTCGGCGGGCGGGGAGAAGACGCATGCGATGTTCAGCGGCTGGAAGCTGGGATCCGTTGCCAGCTTTTCGGCCTGGATCGTTTTGAAGAGGTTGTGATACTCGATGGCGTCATTGATCGACGAGGTGGCGAGCAAGGCGTCGAAACGGCGCTGACCAGTGGCCGCGTCGTGTTTCGCGAGGATCGCATCGATAACCGCCCGCTTGGCCAGCGGTTCGCCCGGCTTCGGCAGGCTTTTGCCTTGGGGCTTGAAATAGTCGACATGAAACCTGAGGACGTTTCCGTCCTCGATGGCGTGTGTGATCGTGTAAGTGTGAAGGCGCTGCTGGAAGAGGTCTTCCGTCGTCTTCATGCTGGCCTGAGTGTCTTCGATCTTCTGCTGCGCGGCGTTCTGATCGAAGATGGGCGTCCCAGTGAAGCCGAAGAGCTGGGCGCGCGGGAAGAACTCCTTGATGGCCTTGTGGTTCTCGCCGAATTGCGAACGATGGCACTCGTCGAAGATGAAGGCGATGCGCTTTTCGCGTAGGGGTTCCAGCTGCTCTTTGAAGCTCTTCTTGCCGTCCTTCTTCTGCTGCTTGTTGCGTTTGCTGTTCTCGTCCAGCGCGAGGCCAAGCTTCTGGATCGTGCAGACGATGACCTTGTCGGCATAATCGTCCGACAAAAGGCGCCGAACTAGAGACGCCGTGTTGGTATTCTCCTCGACGCAGCCTTCCTGGAACTTGTTGAACTCCTCGCGCGTCTGGCGATCGAGGTCCTTGCGATCCACGACGAAGAGGCATTTCTCGATGTCGGGATTGTCCTTCAAGAGCGTTGACGCCTTGAAGGAGGTGAGCGTCTTGCCGCTGCCTGTCGTGTGCCAAATGTAGCCGTTGCCACAGTCCTGGGCAATGGAGTCGATAATCGCCTTCACCGCGTAGACCTGATACGGCCGCATCATCAGCAGTTTCTGCTCGCTCGCGACCAGAACCATGTACCGGCTGATCGTCTGGCCGAGGGTGCACTTGACAAGGAATGTTTCGGCGAAGCTGTCGAGATGGACGATCTTCTTGTTGTCGACGTCCGCAAACTCATAGGCTGGGAGAAATCGCTCTTCGGCATTGAAGGCGAAATGGCGCGCATTGTTGTTCGCGAAGTAAAAGGTCCGATCGCGGTTGCTGACGATGAAGAGCTGAAGGAAGCACAGGATGGTCTTCGTATAGCCGTTCCCAGGGTCGTTCTTGTAATCGACGATCTGCTCCATGGCACGACGAGGGCTTATGCCGAGGGTCTTCAGCTCGATCTGTACAACCGGAACACCATTGATCAGGAGAATGACGTCATAGCGGTGGTGACTGTTGTCTGTGTTGATACGAAGCTGGTTGATCACCTCGAAGGAATTCTTGCACCAGTCCTTGATGTTCACGAGCGTGTAGTTCAGCGGCGTGCCGTCATCGCGGGTGAAGCTGTTTCGCTCGCGCAGGGTCCGTGCAGCCGTGAAAACATCTGGCGTGACAATTTCATCGTGCAGCCGCTGAAACTCTCCATCGGTGAGCTTGACGCGATTCAGGGCTTCGAACTTCTTCCTAAAGTTATCCTCCAAGGCGACGCGATCTCGGATGTCGGGTCGATACTCGTACTTGAGGTCCTCTAGCTTCGCGACAAAGGCTTCTTCAATATCGCGCTCGGCATGGCTCATGGCTATTGCAATACTCGTCTACTTATTGGCCCCTTTTGGGGGCTGTATTCCTCTGGAAGAACGCGAAGGCGACTTAACAACCTGTTAAGGTTTCCACATTCGGTCTATCGGAGCGGCGGGCATATGCACGACCTAAAGTTCATTTTGGGCTAGTCAGCACTCGTTTGCAATGGCCTATCGCACTCATGGCCGCGCCCTCAGCATCACCTCCGTCACCTCGACCTCTCGCAGAAAGCTGCCCACCGGCAGCCCCTCCCGAACCCCGCCCAGTGCTGTGCACCAATCGCTTTAGGCTTGCCGGGCTGCTGCGATCTGCTGGGGGTAAGTACCTGCTCTGTCCCAACCACTAAGGTGCTTGCCCGTTCCTCATGCTGGTTTCGCTGAACCTCCACAGACACACAGCGCGGCACGGCCCCGGCATCCAGTCGGGCGTCAGCCCAGCGCGCGCGAGTTCGGCCACACGGATGGTCATACGTTTGCCGCCGAGGCTGTCGGGCATGGTCGCGACGGTTGCCGCGATGACCTCTGCTTCCTCATGGGTAGGGGCTGGGACGGCGTGACTCCAGCGCAATGGAAGGGGCTGCATTAGGGAAGAGCTTCCCGAACCTGCGATACCCCAGCATTTTCGAGCAATCCAATCGGTCAAAGGCGGCCCTAAACGGACGGATAGGACGTTTGCAGGGGCGGAGATGACTTCTGACGGGGTCAGGTTTACGTGCCGATTTACACCTGTGGCGCTGCTCATCGAGGATGAGCGACTTAGCGCAGCTTAGGCGTTGAGAACCCCGGGTTTTTCCGTTCGCGCTCGGCGATTCTTGTGGCCCGCCTTTCGATACCTTCGGTTGCCGCTTTGACGATCTGCTTTTCCGCGAAAATTTTATGCCAGCCTGGATGGTCTGAGAGGCGCAGTGTGTGTTCTAGCAGATCGACGCCGTGATCAATGAATATCCGATCCATTTCGTGGGACCTGCCGATGGTGACGAAACCCCGGATCAGATCTTGGGCATTCCGCTGCAAACTTTTCAGAAGGTCTTCGTCGCCTTCGTTTTCCGGATCTACGCGCGCATCGAGAAGCTGACGAATGTAGGCCTCGACCACATGTGGGGAAATCTGCAGCTGGCGCGCCGCGCCTGCGTCGTTGCGGCGCAGGACAACGATATTGGCAATCCGGCTGCGCAGAACCTCGAACGGAGCCATGACACGAACCACGACCTTATCGTCGCCGTCGCCATAGGGCAGATCAATCCATCCTTCACGGACCTCAGTTTCAGTCAGGCCGGCTAGGCGACCTAGAATATCGATCTGATATGACTTTCCACCGCGCTCATAGAGAACAATGGCCGTCTCGGGGGTGGTGATGTGGTCCGCATCCGGCCTGACAACCTGACCACCCAGATGTTCCGCCAGTTCCTGCGCAAGATCGACGTTTCCGAAGAAATCGACGTCCTTTGATGTGACCGGGCCACCGAGGGTGTCTACGAGGTTCGGCTCAAGGAGCAGGTCTACCCAGATGCCGAGCGCTTGCCCGCCAACGAGGATTGCATCCGTCCCTCCGGCAGAGAGAATAACCTCTTCCGCCACCTCGGCTGGGAGGTGCAGGGGTTCATCATCTGCGTGTGAGTCGGGGACGTCGGGATAAAGGTTCTGGTCTTCGGGCCGCACCGGAATATCAGCTCGCGTTTACGGCCGGCTTCGGCAGATACTTTGGCTTCAGTGCTAGGATGCCCTTCTTAAACCCCCGAAACGCAAGGTTTTCTCGCTGTAAAGCAGAGGGGCTGATCTCGCCACGGCTCAAACGATCCTCGTCCCGCTGGCGTGAGACGGCCTTCACCTGTGCTCTGTTTCCGACGACAAGCATCTCTGCTGACCTTGGTTTAGTTACTGGATGACTATGCCCGATCTGCGAAAATCCAGCAATACTTGAATCTGGATGCGATCGTCCGGTTGCTTGATTTCTCCTAAAGACCACCCGCTGCCCCAATCAGGTTGATTGTTTATCTGAGTTCCACGGGCTGCAAATGCCTCGCTTCGATCGGTTTCATTCTCCGGCGTCACCCGTGGTCGCAAGCCGCTCCTTCGTTGCCAGCAGATCTCCGATCTCAGGCAATTGAACTCGGCGCGTCTAAAGCACCACCGGACCTGCGCCACGGATATGCGGCATGCGAAACACCTTCTCGGGCCTGGCCATGTGCCGCATGCAATGCCCCGCTACCCTGTGTGCAAGCCCGAAGGGTTTTCCGGATCCGGCTCTACTTGCGTTGCCTTCAGCTGGATACGCCCCGCGGAACCCAGCCGAACAAGCGTCACAAGCGTGTCTGAAAGCGGCTTCCCGGCCTTTTCGGCGCGCTGCCGCTCACGCCAACTGATCACCTGAACGTCCTAGGTTTCGATCATGCCTCTGTATTTCAGCGTCGAACGCGTCATGGCCACTATCGCCACGAAGTGGCTGCAGACCTCTCCTTCGCTTTTAAGGGCGGCATCCGCATCTGGATTCCTCGGGCCCAGCAGCGTCGCCTCATAGGTCGGGGTGCGGATCAGTTCGCCTTTCAGGCCTGAGGATTTCAGGACCAAGTGACCGGAGACGATCCCATTGGAGGTAACGATCAGGCCGCTCTCCGCCCTTCATACCCCTACGCCCTCCGTTCCCACGGCCTTCCCCTCGGCAACACACCCGTCACCTCCACCTCGCGCAACAAACTGCTCGTCCGCAACCCGTCCCGCACCCAGCCCAGCGCCGCGCACCAATCTTCATACCCCCGCCGGGCCGCCTCGATTTGCTGCGGATGCGGCGAATAGGTCACCGGACAGGCCAACACCTCCACCGTTCGCCATTTTCCGCGTGACAGCACACGTTCCGTCCCAACCACGACGGTCGTCGCCCGCTCCCCATGCTGGTTTCGCTTCACCTCCACCGGCACACAGTGTGGCACCGCCCCCGGCATCCAGTCCGGTGTCAACCCCGCGCGGGCAAGCTCGGCCAAACGGATGGCAATGCGCTTGCCACCGAGGCTATCGGGTAATCCCGCGACGGTTGCCGCGATAACCTCGGCATCCCCATGGGTGTAGCTGCCGACCTTGTGCTGGCCGCCGTCGATCTTGCAGCCCAACGCCGCGCGCTGGATGAGAATGTATTCGAGACCAAAGCTAAAACCTTGCGCCCGTTCGGGATCCGGGCGCTCCGACAATTCCAGCTCGGCCCTTTCCTTGCCGAAGGCCCATTCCAGAGCCTGCTGCACTGACAGCACGCGCTTTTGTCGACCACACCCAGCGCCGCCAACGCTGCCATGCAAGTTACGATCATGTTTCATCGGATACCTCGCTGGTGCAGCCGCGCTTCAGTGACCAGCCCACGGGCCAGCATCGCGTCGCGGGTGGAGTTCGTGATCGCACTGGCCGGCACGTAGCGATCCGAGTTCACCAAATCGGCGTAGAAGGCAGGGATGTCGGTGATCGGCATATGCACCGGCGCAGGTGCTGCCTTCGCCCTTGGTCGTTTTCGCCTGGCTGCATCCGCCTTGCGCTGGGAGACACGCTGCATGATCCGGTCCAGAGCTTTGGGCCCATCCGGCGGCTCAGGATGCTCGAGACGTGAGGCTTCGGCCGCATGGAGGATTTCGGCCGACGTCAGCCCAAGGTCATCCCGCCAGCGCCGAACATGTTCCCGGGGCGGCCAGCCCTGCCACCAACCGGGCAGGGGTGTCTCATGGTCAAAGCCCAGCGCCTCAAGAAGCTCTTCAAAAAAATTAGCACCGAGGGTTTCGCGCGCTCGCGCGTCCTCCTCCTCCTTTACTGGTTTACTTATAGGTTCTCTTACAAGGTTAGTGTCCGGATTTGAGACACGGGATCCGCCATTTTTGAGACACGGCTTTGCGCAAAAATGAGACACGGCCCCGTGGCCAGAAATGAGGCACGGTTTTTCCAATTTGACGCGATCTAACATATTGCTTTGGCTTTCATTTTCACCTGCTGGCCCGTGTCTCAAATCTGAACGCGGAAATTCGGAAGCAAAGCTCGTACAAACTGCATCCGCCGAGCCCTCTTCGCCATCGCCGCTGGGTCCGGAGTCACGCGGCGTGAAGCCCGGCTCGAACTGTAAGAGATACCGTGTCGGGCGCTGCTGGCGCGTTTGCGGGTCTATGGCTCGAATACGTTGGATCAGGCCCCCCGCCTCAAGCATGTCGAGGTGGCGATTCAAGGTGGCACGGCTGATCTCGCAATCATGCGCCAAGCGTTCCTGCGAGGGGAAGCAGCCGTAATCCGGGTTGAAGCGATCGCAGAGCTGCCAAAGCACGATCTTGGTGGCAGGCTTCAGCCCGCGCTGCTGGATGGCCCAAAGGGTCGCGGCATGGCTCATGGCGCATCCCCTTGGGTCGGTTTGTTCCCGCCGCGCGGTGCGATTGCGGGGCGCGCCACACGCGTGGTGAACCCGTGATCCGCCAAAGCACCCAGTGCGTCATCCAATGACCGTACCAGCGCCCAGCCAAAGCCCTGTGTCATCATAGCATCCCGAAACGCCTCCTGCGCGGGGCTGAGGCGCCCCTCGAAGGACTTCAGCTCAAGAAACAGCACGCGGCCTTCGCAGAGCACAATCAAGTCCGCAAAGCCGGGCTGAACCCCCATTCCGACGAGGATCGCCTGATGCTTTGCGCCACGTGGGCCGGCTTCAGTGACCTCATTGGCGCAGTGATGAACAATCGCTCCCTTGGGAAGGGCAAAGCGCAGCGCCGTGACCACAGCTCGCTGCAACTTCGCTTCGGGTGTGCCGCGCCGTTTCATTCGTCGCCCTCCCGGTCATGCACACCGCGCCCAGCGCGCACAGGCGATCTGGCATCGAGGACCACCAGCAGGATCCGCGCGTCTTCACGCTCCTCTGGCGTCTCACCATGCTGAACCAGCACATTGCAGGCCAGCCGGAGCAGGTGATCGGAATGGCTCACGACATCGGCGACGGCGATGCGCGCCTCCCGGCGGCGCTCGTTCAGCCAGTCTTGTCGGGACTGATCGCGGCCGCGATTTTTGCGAAAGGGTAGGGGGAGGCTCATCGACGCCCCCGTGCTTGACGGTTGGGCATGCTCTGCTCTTGGGCGCGCAGCCATTGCTCGACGCTGTCGCGGCGGTAGTAGACCTTGCGCCCGATCCGAGTGGGGGCAGGACCAACGCGCTGTGTGCCCCAGCGGCAGAGGGTTTCGGGGGACATCTGCAGCGCGGTCGCCAGATCGGCGCGGCTGATCAACTCGCCAAGGATCGGCTTCTTGGCCTCAGTTTCGACAGTCTGCACCGACATCGCTTTCTCCAATGTTCACCCCGGGGACCACCCCCGGTGCAGCGAAGAAAGCAGCTCACCTCATCCGGAATTTAGGAACGAACCGGAATTTAAAAATGACGATCATTCCGGATGTTATAAAACAATGAGTTAAGCGGAATTTGCGGTGCGACGAGCAGGAGTCGGCGGCCCGATTCACTAGGAGGCCGGAACGCGCCGAGTCGGCGAATGGAAATAAATTTCGGCGCAAACTGCGTGACATTGCGTTTGATGACGAATTGCCGCTTCGGAAGGGGGCCGCCTTGATCCTTGCGGATGCAGTGATGCCTCCCGCCGGTACGATGGATGCCGAGACTTTCGGCAAGGTTGCACGTTTTTCGGCGAATTGGCTGAGTGTTGGAGTCTGGCCCAAGGAGGCCGGACGCATCACTTCGCATATCTTGCAGGTCACTTCGGCATTGCAGTTGTGCTGCAGCACCCGGGTGCCCTTGGTGTCGGGCCGGAAACGCAGACCGCGCTCCGGCATGACAATGCCGCAGCACTGGATTGCCGCGCTGCGGGGAAGTGTGCGGTTCAAGAGAAGATGACGATGTCGAAAATCACCAAATCCTATTTTCTGCTTGCTGATCTCCCCGCACGCTGGGGCCACAGCCTGACCGATATCGGCGGTTGGGCCTTTTCGGGGCGCTTGCCGATCGTGATGCCGATTGGCCCGGTTCGATGCGACAAAGAGGTCGCTGCCGGGATGGTGGGGGTAAACGCAACAGATGTTGCGCGCCTCCTCTTCGGAGGGCGGGATCCGAACCGCAGCTGCTGGGTGCGGCGCATCAGGACCGAGCGGGCGCTCGAGTGGCAATTCATCACGGACCCAGCGCAGGGAATAGAGGTGCGCCTCGAAGACCTGATGTTGGCCGCCGACGACGTGGCGGAGTTTGAGCAAATCAATGACCTGTTGGGTCTGGGCAGCAAAACAGGGCGCCGGGGTGGCCGCTCGACCAACTACGACTGGGAGGGCATGCTAGTGGATGTAATTGCGGATGTGGCCAGCAAGGGATTGCCACGCACGCAGGAAGATTTCTTGAAGATGATGCTGGACTGGTTCGCGGCAGAGAGCGAGGACGGCGATGTGCCGGATGCAAGCACCGTGCGCAAACGCTTCGCGCGGGTCTGGTGGCGCCTACAGGACAAGCTCTGAATTGCACTCAGCCCAGCGCAATGCTGGCTAAATGCAGATAAAAAATGGAGGGCCGCGATTACGCGGTCCTCGCCAGCGGTTCGCCGGAATGTACCAACCTCGGCCGGGCGCGCATGATATCGGCGACCTGGTTGACGCCATCGCGCAGCGGCGTGTCCATCAGATGCGCATAGCGCTGCGTGGTCGTCATTTGGGTGTGCCCGAGCAGGCGGCCAATCATTTCCAGGGAGGCGCCACTGCTGACAAGCAAAGAGGCAAAGGTGTGGCGTAGGTCGTGGATTCGTACCCCCGCAATGTCGGCCTCGCTCTGGATGCGTACCCAGAACCTGCGGATTTCTTGTACGGGTTGGCCGGGCGTGTCACCGGGAAACAGCCAGGGGCAGCCCTTTGGGACTACAAGTTGACGCTGACGCACCAAAGTGGCGACGTCCGCCGAAATCGGGACGCGATGCACCTTGCGCTGCTTGGTCGTGGCGGCCTGCTTCGACCAACTGCCATATTCGAGGTTGAAATCCTCAAAGCGCGCGGCCTTCACCTCGCCCACACGGGCACCGGTCAACATGCACATGCGCAGGATCGAGGCTGCGCGCTGGTCTTCAGCCTTGTCGAGCGCCTGCGCCAAGCGCTCGATCTCTTCCAGGCTGAGGAAGCGTTCGCGGAAATTCTCGGGATGCTGGTAAAACCCTTGGAAGGGGTTGTCCTTGCGCCATTCCCATTCGATGGCGAGGTTGAACATTTTGCGCATCACTTGCCCGACCCGGTTGGCGCGCATTGGGGTTGGCTTCCAGCCTTGAAGTTTGCGCGCGCGATTGTTGGGTTTCAGCTTGTGCGGACGGGGGCGGCCTTTCGCGACCTCTATGAGGAATTTTGCTGCGTCCTGCTTGGTGATTTCTGTGACCAGCCTGTTGCCCCAATCTGGCTCAACCAGCTTGCGCATCATGGATATCTGATCCGAGCGGGATCGCGCCGCCAGCCGGGGCAGGTGTTCGGCTATAAACCGTTCAATCAGATCGCTCACCCGAGGCGCCGTGCGGGTTTGATCCCGTTCACTGCGCGGGTCACCTTCAGCGTCAACCATGCGGCGCAGCTCTTTCGCCCGTTCGCGCGCAGCACTCACCGACCATGCCGGCCAAGGGCCGATCCGATAGCGTTTCTGCCGCCCGTTCGCCCTGTAGTCGAAAATGAACGAGCGGCTTCCCGAACGATAAATCCGCAGAGCAAAGCCCGCGATCTCGCTATCGCTGATCAGGTAATCGCGGCCGTCGATCGGCTCGGCGTCTCGTACAAGTTTCTCATTCAACTTCAACTGGTTGCCCATGTTCAGTTCTCCCTTGAACATCTCATGACGCGTAGATTCGGCGCACAATCAAGTTCAACCACGCCCAGCGCACCGGAATTGAGGACCAAACCGGAATTTAAATGGCGACGTCATTCCGGTTGCGGAAACTGGGGTAGGGCGGAACGGTGGAGGGCCACTTGCGGGGGATGTTTGCACCGGGTCTATGCCGACAACGGCGCGGGCGATCAGGGCTCAGATGCCATCATTTGAGGCAATGCGGCGCGATGATCGCGATTATCAATCGCGGGTTTTACGTCAGCAAGACGTCAGCCAACATGCGGGGTGTTTCGTCTATTCACAGCCGTCCAAACGCAATGAATGGCGGTGAACCGCAAAGGGGCCTATCGCGTGAAATCAAAGAGTTGTAGCTAAGTGCTTGAACTATAAAGAGTAAACAGAATCAATGGCTTGCCGCTCATAACCTGAAGGCCGCAGGTTCAAATCCTGCCCCCGCAACCAAATTACTACATGATATCAAATAGATAGAACTCGACGCAAACCGTCGGGTTTTTGCTTGTGCATTTCTTGTCAACGCTGAGTCAACGTTGAGCGAGCGCCGTGCCAAGTGGGCGCAAGTCCCTGCTGTGGAGCAATTTTCACATGCT
>Ga0228702_1000114_pt1 | contig 72179 bp, 51 predicted proteins | sample McNCre217_Aug_MG_2_FD_178018 | JGI IMG/M metagenome (GOLD analysis project Ga0228702, IMG submission 178018) | Freshwater microbial communities from McNutts Creek, Athens, Georgia, United States - 20-17_Aug_MG | ecosystem: Environmental > Aquatic > Freshwater > Creek | place: USA: Georgia... | reverse complement strand
GGGTGGAGGGACTCGAACCCCCATGCCTCGCGGCGCCAGATCCTAAGTCTGGTATGTCTACCAATTCCACCACACCCGCGTAATTTGGACTGCAAAGGTAAGAAGCAAAATGTATTATTCCAATAGGACAATCAAAATAATCAACGAATTATGTGTAATTTCAAGCCACTAAACCACCGCCATGGAAAATGAAAATCAACAGCCTGCCCCCAAATGGGCAAATTGGTATATTTCACTCGGAGCATTCCTCCTACTTCTTATTCTGTTTTTTCTAGGTTTTAGTTATTTGTATCAATAAACTGATGAGACTCACCGACTGGCTTGTATTGATTGGTACGATTGGCGGCATTGTTATGTATGGCATCTACCGGGGAAATCAGGCAAAGCAATCTTTACAAGGCTTCTTGTTGGCGGATCGCGAACTACCTTGGTACCACGTCATGCTTTCGGTCATGGCTACCCAAGCTTCAGCCATCACCTTTTTATCCGCACCCGGTCAGGCCTATACAGATGGCATGCGATTCGTTCAGTTTTACCTCGGGCTTCCCATCGCCATGATTGTCCTTTCCGTGACTTTTATTCCGAATTATTACCGTCTCAAAGTATATACCGCCTACCAATTTCTGGAACAGCGCTTCGACTCAAAGACAAGAATCCTGACGAGCCTTCTGTTCTTAATCCCACGCGCACTTTCTACCGGCGTCACCATCGCGGCGCCTTCTATCATTTTATCTACGCTCTTAGGCTGGAATTTGGCTTGGACCAATGCACTTACGGCTAGTTTAGTTACCCTATATTGCATGCTAGGTGGGTCTAAGGCTATATCCTACACACAGATGTTACAGATGTCGGTCGTTCTCGCCGGCATGGTACTGGCTGCAGTCCTAATAATCCACCAACTGCCTGAGGAAATTGGCATGCATGAATCTTTGTTGATCGCCGGAAAAATGGGCAAAATCAATCTGATCGACTGGCATTTCGACATCAATAATCGCTACAATATCTGGTCGGGAATTATTGGTGGATTTTTCCTCCAACTCTCTTATTTCGGTACCGATCAAAGTCAGGTAGGCCGTTACCTTTCCGGGCAATCCGCTACCGCGAGTAAAAAAGGACTCCTATTAAACGGCTTCTTAAAAATCCCGATGCAGTTCTTTATTCTATTGGTAGGAATTCTCGTTTTTGTCTTCTACCAATTCAATGAGGCTCCGATGTTTTTCAATAAGAATTCGGAAAAGATTTGGCAAGCACAAACTAGCTATCCGACTACTTCGTCGAAGCAGAAAGCATTGTTTGAGCAGAAAAAAAAGGACGAAATCGAATTAGTTCGCGCCATTAAATCAGGAGATGAAAGACAGGTTGCAACATTAAAGCAATCCATCAATCAGAGCCAAGAGGAACAAAAACAATTGAGGGAATCGGCTGTCCAAGAAATCAAGAAATCAAATACAAATTTTGAAGAGCACGATACCAATTACATTTTTCTAACCTACATCATCGATCATTTGCCTGTAGGGATTGTCGGCTTTTTAATTGCCATGATCTTATTGGCCTCCATGGGCTCGATGGCATCGGCCTTTGGTTCTTTGACATCGACCTCTATGGTGGATATTTACCAGCGATTCTTACATACCGATGGTTCCAACAAACATTATTGGTGGGTATCTAAATTAATCACCTTGGGATGGGGAATTCTTTGTTTGATCGTCGCGCAATTTGCGGTGAATATGGGAAGCTTGATTGAGGTGGTGAATATCCTCGGCTCCTGGTTCTATGGAACGATTTTGGGCGTATTTCTTTGTGCTTTTTACTTGCCTCGAACAAACGGGAATCAAGTATTTTGGGCAGCCTTACTGGCCGAAGCCATTGTCATCTATGCCTGGTACATCGACCTAATGGCTTTCTTATGGCTGAATGTGGTGGGTTGCTTATTGGTGATGACCTTCGCAGGTTTAGCGAGCTTGGTTAATCCTTCGAAATCGAAAGCGTAAACTTGACGGGAATAACCGGTTTTTCATCGAAGGAACGTTGTTTCTGGATGGAATCGATGACCGCCAGACCTTTGGTAATTTTACCAAAAACGACATATTGCTTATAGAAACGAGCTGCCTGTTCAGTATTGGTAACAATGAAAAACTCGGTGGGCGAAGAGGCCTTTTCGGGGTTTCCCTCATCGTAGCGCGCCATGGCGATGGTTCCTCGCTCCGGTCTTAAGTGATCTGGATATTCGGCAGGTACCAGATAAGCTAATCGGTCTCGAAATTCTCCCCCTCCCTGCATGCCAATTTCATACACATTCCGATAAAAATAGCGATCCGTAAAGTAGCCCATTTTCACCAATCGGACGAAATTAATGCGGTGTAAAGGCGTTTCTTTGGCAAGCGTTATTTCAAATTCACCGAAACGGGTCTCTCCCAAAATTTTACTCTCTGGATTCTCGTTCTCTAAATTACGTAATTGCTTTTCGACCTGCGATGGGTCTACATTGTAATTGGGTTTACAAGCAATCAAAAACAAGCAAAAAAACAAATACCGCATAAACTTGGCAATCATGGAAGAATTACCAAAGCTATGCGGAATTTGGGATAAAAAAAAGGGAGCCAAAGCTCCCTTTTTCAATTTATCAAAGATTTGATTAAGCATGTTTTGCTTTCTTTCCAAAGAAATATAAACCCGCAAAAGCCACGATCAAAATCGCAGGGAATAACACCATTTGAGCCATGGTTGCCTGTCCAGCCGCAATAGCAATTGCATCACCCGTATTCGTTTTGGCAGCTTCCAGCGTATTGGCATCCAGCCACTTACCAATGATCGGTTGGAATATAGAAGTTGAGAACATACCCATACCACCCATGATCGAAAGGCCAAAAGCACCCGTCAATGGAATATTTTCTGCCACATAACCAATCATCGTTGGCCAGAAATAACATACGCCCAAAGCAAAAATAATTGCTGAAACATACACCATTCCACCTGTCGCCGAGCTCATCAAATAAACACCAATTGCTGTCAAAATAGCTGATACTAAAAGCACCCCTGCAGCGTCTAATTTATGTACAATTGGACCCGCGAAATAACGACCTACCGCCATTAAACCCGTTACAATTGCCAAGATAATCATTGGGCTCGCACCTGAACTTGACATAATCGGCCCAATCCATTGCTCAGGACCAAACTCAGAAATCGCTGTTAATGCCATGCAGGCCAACATAAACAAGTACATGGGAGATAACATTGCCTTCAAGTTTTCACCTGTTGAAGCTCCACCTTCTACCACGGCAGTTGGGAACGCTTGTCCAAAAAATAAATACGCATAAATTACCGCAGGAATCAATATGGCAGCAATTTGTAACTGCCATCCCATGTTTGCATCTGTCATAAATTGAGATAGCAACGTTGCGATTACAATACCCCCTGGGAACCACATGTGGAAACGATTCAACATTTTCGTCTTGTCCTTTCCTTCAAACATATCTGAAATCATCGGATTACATGCTGCTTCCACCGTTCCATTACCGAATCCCACAAAGAACGTAGAAATCAACAAGGACCAAAAACCACCGGCAAAAATGGTCATAATTAAACCGATCACGTGCGTAAAGAAAGCAACCCAAATAATTTTTTTCGGACCCAATACATTGTACAAAGGACCTCCAATCATCATGGCGATTGGGAAACCTAAAAAGGCCATTTGATTAACGTAACCTAATTGTTCGTTGGATAAATGAAATTGAACACCCAGCTGGGTTAACACCCCAGCCCGAATTCCAAATGCCATGGAAGTCGTAATGAGTGCAAAGCAAGACGCCAAAAATAAACGATTGGCATTAACAGTTTGATTCATAATAGATTAGATTTAGTTAAAAGGTTTTGGTAATTATAATCTTAAAAAAATTAAATTCAACATTGGAAAAATCGTACCAAAAAAACGAAAAGATTTTTGAATTCCGACGATAAAAGCGATTTATTTTGAATATTTTTCAAAAATCTGACCCGTATAAAGGGTAATTTAATCAAATTAAGCCCTATTTTTGTAACAATCTAAATCTATCAATATATGATCCAAGGAGGAACGTCTACGACTGCAGCGAGTCGGCGAGGAAGAAAATTAAAAATGGGCATGATCGGTGGAAGTACCGAAGCCTTCATTGGTGCCGTTCACCGCAGAGGTGCACAATTAGACGGCGAAATCGAATTAGTTTGTGGGGCATTCAGCTCGAATCCTGAAAAATCAAGAGCAACAGGAGAAGCACTTTATTTACCCGAGAATCGCGTGTATGGTTCCTTCGAGGAAATGATTCTCAAGGAAAAGGAATTACCGGAAGGGGAACGCATGGATTTCGTTTCCATTGTTACGCCCAATCACGTGCATTTCCCTGCTGCTAAATTCGCCTTAGAAAACGGATTCCATGTTGTTTGTGATAAGCCAGCTACATTGAATTTAGCGGAAGCTAAAGAATTGAAAAAAATCATCGAAAAATCAGGATTGATTTTCGCATTGACACATAATTATACCGCATATCCGATGGTCAAGGAGGCGAAACACCTCGTAGACTCGGGTCAATTAGGCGAAATTCGTAAGATTATCGTAGAATATCCGCAAGGCTGGTTGATCGATTTAGTAGAGGCTACCGGTCAGAAACAAGCCGCATGGCGTACAGACCCCGAGCGATGTGGCGCTGCCGGTGCTATCGGCGATATTGGAACACATTGTGAGAATTTAATTGAATATATTACCGGATTGCATATTACAGAGCTTTGCGCCGACTTGACTATTTTCGTTGAAGGACGCTTATTGGATGACGATGGCAATATCTTATTGCATTACAATAACGGAGCCAAAGGCGTGTTGCATTGCTCACAGATTTGCAATGGGGAGGAAAATGACTTCAACTTCCGTATCTATGGAAGCAAGGCAGGAATTACCTGGCACCAAATGGAACCCAATACCTTGACCTTCCGCACCCGAGATGAAGGGGCAAGAACCATTCGCACGGCGGTGGGTAATTTATCCGCGGCGGCGAATGCGCATTCGCGCCAACCAGCGGGACACCCAGAAGGCTATGTAGAGACTTTCGCCAATATCTACCGTAATTTTGCGTTTGCGGTAAGAGCGCGCTGGGCAGGTAAGCCACAAGACCCGATGTATGATTTCCCAGGCATTGACGAGGGAATCATGGGAATGGCATTCATTGAGAACGTGGTTCGTTCGGCCAAAGACAACCAAAATAAATGGACAAAATTTGAAATCTAATAGATCATGACTAAAATTAAAGTAGGTATCGTAGGTACCGGTTTTATCGGACCCGCACACATTGAAGCGCTTCGTCGCTTACCCAACATTGATGTGGCTGCACTTTGTGAGGTAACCATTGAATTAGCTGAAGCAAAGGCAAAACAATTGGGAATAGGCCGTTGGTACACCTTCGAAGACTTATTAAAGCAAGACGACATCCAATGTGTGCACATTTGCACGCCCAACTTCTTACACTATTCGCAATCAAAAGCCGCCTTATTAGCAGGGAAGCATGTGGTTTGCGAGAAGCCTTTGGCCAAGGATTTGCACGAGGCAGAGGAATTGGTAGAATTAGCCGCGAAGACAGGTTTGGTCAATGCGGTTCACTTCAACTTACGTTATTACCCATTGGTTCGTCAAATGAAAACCATGCGCGAAAAAGGCGATTTGGGCGAAATTTATTCGATCATCGGTAGTTACCTACAAGATTGGTTGTTCTACAATACAGATTACAACTGGCGCTTGGAACCGGATAAATCGGGGGATTCACGTGCGATTGCTGATATCGGATCTCACTTATTAGATGTCATTGAGTACATCACGGGCTTGAAAACCGTTGAGGTTATGGCCGATTTCAATACAGTTCACAAGGTGCGTAAAAAGCCATTGAAGCCTGTTGAAACTTATTCTGGGAAAATGTTGACACCTGAAGATTATGCGGATGTGCATATCAACACGGAAGACCATGCGAACGTCTTATTGCGTTTCGACAATGGAAACCGCGGTTGCGTAACCGTATCTCAAGTTTCAGCGGGACGTAAGAACCAATTGAAATTAGAAATTTCGGGTTCAAACAAGACATTTGCCTTTAACTCGGAAGCACCTAACGAAATTTGGATAGGTAACCGGGATCAAGCGAATCAGGTATTGATGCGTGATCCATCATTGGCTTATCCAGAGGCATCGGCATTGATGACATTCCCGGGAGGTCACAACGAAGGATTCTCAGATACATCGAAGCAATTATTCAAGGAAGTTTACGCGGCTGTCGAGGCAGGTAAGCAACCGGAAAATCCGAAATACCCAACTTTCGCGGATGGATATCGTGAATTATTAATTTGCGAGCGTATCTTGGATTCAACACGTTCACAAAAGTGGGTTAAAATCTAAACCATTAACAATATGAATACGATCAAAGGGCCAGCGATATTTTTGGCACAATTTATGGGGGATGAAGCTCCCTTTAATTCATTAGATAGCATCACGACGTGGGTGGCGTCTTTGGGCTACAAAGGGGTTCAAATTCCATCTTGGGATTCACGTTGCATCGATTTGCAAAAAGCGGCAGAGTCCAAAACCTATTGCGATGAAATCGTTGGGATGTTGGCTTCCAAAGGCTTGCAAATCACGGAATTATCTACCCACTTACAAGGACAATTAGTCGCAGTTAACCCAGCTTATGATTTGGGATTCGATGGATTTGCGCCGGATTCGGTGAAAGGAAATCCAAAAGCTCGTACAGAATGGGCAGTTCAACAATTAAAATATGCAGCGAAAGCATCCCAAAACTTAGGATTAAACGCACATGCTACCTTCTCGGGAGCCTTAATGTGGCACACGGTGTATCCATGGCCACAACGTCCTGCTGGATTGGTAGAACAAGGGTTTAAGGAATTGGGGCGCCGTTGGTTACCGATCTTGAATACTTTCGATGAGTGTGGTGTCGATTTATGTTATGAGATTCACCCGGGTGAAGATTTGCACGATGGAGTGACATTCGAAATGTTTTTGGATGAGGTAAAAGGACACAAGCGTGCCAATTTATTGTACGATCCATCGCACTTTGTACTTCAAGCCTTGGATTACAAACAATACATTGATTTCTACCACGAACGTATCAAAATGTTCCACGTTAAGGATGCGGAGTTTAACCCAACGGGCAAGCAAGGTGTTTATGGGGGCTACCAATCTTGGATTAATCGCGCAGGACGTTTCCGTTCATTGGGCGATGGTCAGGTAGATTTCAAGAGCATCTTCTCGAAACTAACCCAATACGGCTATGATGGCTGGGCAGTGTTAGAATGGGAATGCTGCATCAAGGATCCGGTTCAAGGAGCAACCGAAGGAGCACCATTCATCTCGAGTCATATCATCAAGGCAACCGAAAAGGTATTCGATGATTTCGCGGGTACCGGAGCGGATGAAGAGCTCAATAAGAAGATTTTAGGCCTATAATCTAATATCGAATAATTCTATTTGTGAATAAAAGCCCCTCTACGTGATGTATGAGGGGCTTTTATTTGAATTTGGAATGGAAAATCGGTAACGCTGCCGGGGTTGGAAACCCCGGCAGCGTTTACCCCCCACCCTAATTTTCAGAAAAAACATAAATAAACCAAGCCGCTGATAACAATACCACATTCTTGATAATGTATTGCCCGGTTAAGGTCAAGGTCAAAAAAGACTGCCATGTCTCGTTAGGCAAAAACAATACAGGTAAAAATGTAGTGAATAAATGCCCCATCATTACCCAAAAAGCAATTTTTGTGATTCGAGGGAATAACCACAACAAACCAATCAGACATTCTGAAAGGCCCAACAAAACCAGAAATTCCTGAATACTCATATAGGGAGCTAAGGTAATCTCAAACAATTTTGTCACCAGACCCTCTGCCGGGGACACCCCAAAAATCTTCAAAGACCCAAACCAAATATATACCAACGCGATCATCGCGCGATTCATCCAAGCTGCGGTGAAAAGTGCATGGAGTCTATTTTTACTGATTGATACCATAGTTTAAAAATATTTAATGTGTTTAATCAAAAAAATGACCTAAATCAACAAATTAAATTTTGGCCTGTACACTTAGCTGAAAACTTCGTCCATCCGAAGGCCAAATTCCAGGCCCTGGATAAAACATGGGTCTTTTCGTGAAATACGATAAATCAAGTGCATTATTTACGTTGGCTTTCAAGAGAATAAATTTTGAAATTTTCCAATCTACGACAAAATCCACCAATGAATACGCTGGCACTAACCCTATAGCACCATTTGAAGAGGGCTTTTCGGTATTCAAAGCATCAGCGTAACTTTTGGCCACATAACTATACAAACCCGAAAAAGAATATTGACCATAACGTAATGTTATCCCATTTCGAGAAATCCACTCTGGTGTACTGTCAACTGAATTGCCATCAATAGAAACATTAGTCGTTCCATTCCTAATTACTGCATTTTGATAACGCGCATTCATCTGCGAGGTGGCAGAGAAAAGAGAAATTGCCATTTTAGGAGCTAATTGAAATTGGGCTTGTAACGAGACTTCGACTCCCGTCGTAACTGAATTCCCAATATTCGATTGAAATAAAGAAAAATTTCCCATTGCGTCTGTTTGCGCTAGCTTTCCCAAACGATTATTATATTGCAATTGAAATCCCGTAACGTCCCATTGGAAGTTCCTCCAGGTTCCCCGGTATCCCAATTCCATATTATAACCTTTCGCATCTTGTAGATTTTTATCCGCGCGATCATAGGTAGCCGCCGGAATGATATCTTTAAAAATTACTGGGCGATAGGCTTGAGAAAAACCTCCATATATCTGTTGGTTTTTGCTTATTTGGTACTCAAATGATGTCCCAAATAATGGGAATTTATGCACAATTTTGTTGGACACAACAGAAGCATCTAAATAGGCTACGGAACCCGACATATTCGTTTCGCCGGACTCTATACGAAAACCTGCATTCCAAGAAAATCGATTCGTAACATCCCATTTATTCTCTAAAAAAAATGCAAGATTCTCCGTTTTCATGTGCATATCCCGAACAAATCCTGCATCAGAAATAGACAAATCAAAATCCGTACCGACATTGCCCTTTCCTAATTGCCTACGACGAAGGTCATTCGATAAATATTGAATCCCTAAAGCGAGCGTTCCCTTTTTATATCCCTGTAATAGACGCAATTCATTTGTCCATGAATTGAAATTGTCAATATCAACTTGCCTAGGGCCAAAAGAACCCTGGGTTACCAAATCGACTATATCAGCCGTTTTATCAAACAAGATGGAATTTCGATCGCCCACTAAAAGAGAAGACGTAAACATTACCTCAGTATTTTTGTTTGGATGCCAATTTAGTTCAAACGCTGGAATAGAAATGGTCGGGTTAAAATAATTGCGAGAACGCGTGGCTTGCTTAGGATTCTCCTTAAACATAACATCCGTTAATGGCCCAGCCATTCGAAATAAATAATTCGAACGAGACCAACTAAGGCTTGAATGCAGGTTTGGAGAAAATGCATAATTCAAACGGATATGTTGAGCGTCATACTGACTATGCGTTTGATCCCGATAACCATCTGCAGATCGATTTGATACATATCCAAAATAACTGAATTTACCTGCCGTACCAGAAATGCTTGTATAGTTCGTAAATGTATTGAAGGAGCCAATACTGCTTATATTTTCCAAAGCGATAGGCTTTTTCGCTGGCTTCTTTGTCACATAATTCACCATACCACCAAATTGAGCTCCATACTGCAAACTTCCAGTACCTCTCACAATTTCAATGGACTCAATACTTTCCAAAGGCATCGAATAATGACTAGCCGGATAACCATACAAATCCGAATTCAATAAAACGCCATCCTGTCTGATATTAAATTCCCAACCTCGATGCGAATCCAATCCGCGAAATGAAAAATTCATTTGATTCCCGCTACCATCCATGTCATAGATAAATGCACCTGGAATTTTAGCAAAAACTTGTCGGCCCACCCGCTCACTAACATTAGCAGGGCTAGCGCTTAGTCGAATCAATTCAGACTTTTTACCGGCAAAAATAAAACCATTTTTCGTCGAGGGCATGGAAGAAAAATTCGCCGTTATAGCAACATTTTTCACAAGCACCTCCGACAAAATTGTTGAATTAACCGTTGAATCTGAAGATATAAACGGTTGAATTAAGAAAGCAATAAATAAAAACATAACGATAAATTAACTCAAGGAAGGAACTGATTTACCCTTCCTCGAAAATAATTAGTCTGCCCCATCCGCATTCGCGCGCTTCACCGCAAAATCTCCAATAACCCGACCGTGCTTTCCGCCCATCAAACAATCAATCCGAAAATGAATTAAGCCATAAACACGAGAATCAGACGCCTCTTGGGCTTTATCATAAAAGCTAGCGGATTTTTCTGGGAAAAATGAACTTAATACCGTCGCAGCCGCATAAGAGAACGTCGAGTGACCCGAGGTATAACTCGGGAAATTAGGTAAACCTACCGAGGTTTTTAGGCCAAACTGTTGAGGACGTGGGCTATAGTAGTAATACTTGGTCTCCCAACAAGCTATGCCGGCATCCATCAAGGCCGAACCGACATAAGCTAATAGTCGGGCCATCCGAAGTTCAGAATATTTGGCCGCGGCACCTGCTTCGCAAGCATAACGATGCCAGTGTCCCGGTGGCGTATAAGAACCTGGACCATCCGCCCAGAAATTCGCAATCGCCGCCTGTTCACGTGTTTGATTCTTTTGTATCTCCTGTAATTCGGCTAATTCCTTCTTAAACTCGGCAGAAATCTCCAAAAATGGAATTGCCGGACGAATCGACTCCAAGGTTTTTCGGTCAAAATTAAGCGTACTCACCGATCCATAATTCGGCAACATCGGGGGACGAGCAGGTGATTCTTGACTCATCCAAGGATTCACAAATCCCAAAGCTTTTGAACGCTCAATCATCCCAGGCACAAGCACCTGATTATTCGCGGCACTCATTCCATCCGTTTTGGCACGTGCCATAACTTTGGCCGCAACACCGGCACCCAAAGCAGCCCCCGCATCCACGTCACTCCCCACATTTATCGCCGACCAAATGCAAGCATTCTTCGCCTCAGTCAATTTTTCGCGCAAAAATGGACCTTCCCCTGGAAACATAGCTAATAGAATCACATAACTCGCCTGCGCCACCAACGCATCCTCAGATGGGTAAGAAGGTACGCTCGAAACCGGCAATAAGGGCTTAATCGAGGCATCAACCTCATAAGGAGCCTTGCGATTGTATTGATATTTATACTTCCAAGCACTCACCAAAGCATCATACTGCGCAATACTCAAATAAGCCAAAGCCCTCGCCGTATAAAGAGGATTCGCGAAGGGATATTTAGGATCTGCCAACGGATTTGCTGGATCAGGTACTGGATACACACCCGCCGCATTCGAAGCTGGCGCCAAATTATAACGGGCAGCTAATTCCCGGCCTATTTCATTCCAACGCAATACCGAACCTGCTCCCCAAAACTTCACTGCCTCCTTTTGTGCTGTCGTTAATTTCGGAATAACGACCGATTTCAACGAATCAATTTCCTTTAAATACTTCGCATCTGTCGTCAAATAAGGAATAGAAACCGAAACATCAGTCGGCGAAGTCAAAATAAATGTCTTCCAACTACCACCGTTTACGTCAATTTTCGAAGGTGCATATGCTTCAAACATCGCATCCTCCACCTCTTTGCTGCAGGATACCAAGAGCAAAAAGGCTACTAAAGAATATAAATATTTCATTGATTTACAATTTAATGATGTACAATAACCCGACGGAAACAGAGAGGCTTTGGCCTACGTTCTGTCCATCTACCACATAGCTCACCCGGCCATTAATTCCCAACAGCTTGGGCTGGTATTTACCATATACACCCACCGATGTCATGGTCATATCATTCGTCATAAATGGCATATCATTCCGACGAATGTGGTCCCCACCGACACACGAAAAATGCTCGGCAAAAACCTCCAATTGATTGTCCTTTTTTAAATAGCCAAAACGTATTGCTGCATCAAATGCATCAGGAACAGCTACTTCACGGGTATAGAGAAGTTTATCCCCCGATAAATAGGCATCGCGATCTGCCTCTACCCGACTACGCATCTGATAGGCGATAGATGAATTCAAATAAAAATTTTTCGGTAAGTCATAGGTTAATATACCACGCGCCACGAGCGCTTTAGATCCAAGTCCAATGGCCATAGGCATAAAATCAGGCACATAATTTGACATGGGCATACTCGCACCCACAACGCCGTGCAAGGTCAACCCATGCGAACTATACCCTTTTGCCTTAATCCAAATGGAGGCGTCTTGAAAACCTTTTTGTCCTAGGAGATTCCCTTTTGATGCGTTCGTCCGAACATAAGGGACTACAGCAATCACATTTAATTTTTTCGTGATTCCATAGGCCATCATCGCGTTAACCGACTCAGTCGTTAATCGCCCAATATTCTCATTCTCGCGAAACAATTGATTTTCCCAATACTCAGTCCATGAGGAATTCCCATAAATGAGTGCCCCACAGGCTATTTTTTTACTCATGTAAATGCCATCGTGAGGCATTTGTGCCAATGACTGCTGCCCCATCATACAGATTAGACAAAGCAGAATTAAGATTTTTTTCATGCTTAAATGTTAAAATACACGTATGTCCCCTAGAAAAAATCTACAGGAAAAAAGTATCGATAAAATTTAAGCTTGCCGGGGCGGCGAGAAAAAATCAGCAGATATGGCTGTAGTTGATAAAACAGGATGAGATGGCGCTAAAGAACTAGTCGGCCATTCCATAATATAAAGAACCCATGCAGACGCATGCGCACAATATTCTTTAACGAGGGTATTGATTAATTTCGATTTAGCAGGAGCCTTCTCCGGTTGGTCCGACATATGCTCATTGACCTGAGCAGCCAAATCAAAAAAGCGATCACGGGCATTTTGGTCGGCCACCAAAGTTGTCACCAATTTACCATCAATGACCTGTTGGTCCTTCATTTGGTAGAAATTATCTCCCTGACGAATCTCCCCCGAAACTTCTTGAGGGGCCTGCCAATCGGTTGAATAAGGCAAAGATATCGGCATCTCAACAATCACCGTCTCCCCAGCCACAAATGAATCCGAATCCTGCGCAATAAAACGCAATGCAAAGCCGCCCGCCTGATACAGGAGCACGAATAATAGCATGATGGATAGAATTCTTTTCATAATTTCAAGGCGAAAATAGCTATTTTTCAATAACCGTGCCTAATTCTTGGGAGATATTTTTCTGTATTTCCTTCAATTGGATGAATTCAATCAATAGATCGTTCATTTCATTCGGATCTCCCTCGTATTTCTCCATACGCTCCATCACATCCTGAATGTGTTGATCATTGTAGACTTTACGCAAACGTAAGATGTTCTTATAAGCAAAATCCTCCAACAATTCCTCATCCTTTTTGACACGAATCTCATGACGATCCCGCCAAACCGTCGACAAAGTATGCTTATCCGACGAGGCATCAATCGCAAAACGCTGTACCTCCTCCTCCGGATGATGCAAATAATAGGACGGCTCCGGAATCACGCCGCGCGCGAATTCAGTTCGACAGGTATCCATAATACCTTGAAACAAAGGAGTCTGAAATTTCACCTCCTCTAACTCGTGTAATATGTATTGCAGCAAACTCACACCAGGCGCCTTCTCCGGACTAATCTCCAAATGCCCGTAATTCACCAATAAACGCATGCATTCCAATTCCTGGTAATAGGCCAAATTCTGAACCTCAAAGGGTTCATCTACCTCAGGACCTGGCTCAAACAAAGCCTGTATTTCAGCTTCATTTTGAGGTGAGATGGTCGGCATGGATTTTTGCTGAGCCTTCTTGAAATGAAGTTTATTCATTTCGGCCAACAATACATCTTCCTCCAAACGCATCAATTGAGACGTTTTTTGGATGAATAAACTCCGTTGAATGGCATCAGGAATCTTGGAAATACTCTGAACCATTTCCTTAATCAATTCCGATTTCTTGAAGGGATCATCCCCGGCTTCCTTCATGAAAAGATTTGCCTGAAAGGAAATCACATCCCGCGCCTCTTTCTGAATGTATTCGATAAATGCCTCAGAACCGATAGAGCGAACAAAGGAATCAGGATCCTGTCCTTCGGGGAAAACCACCAAATTCACCTGCAAGCCTTCTTCTAATATCAAGTCCATTCCACGCAAGGCAGCCTTGATTCCGGCAGAATCCCCATCATAAAGCACGGTGACGTGATTCGTAAAACGACCAATTAATTTAATCTGCTCAATCGTCAAAGACGTACCCGACGAGGCCACCACATTTTTAATGCCGGCCTGATGCAAAGAAATTACATCGGTATAACCTTCTACCAAATAACAAACATCTTTTTGGCGGATTTCATTTTTCGCTTGGGCGATGCCGTAGAGGGTTGCCGACTTGTGATAAACGACCGTCTCGGGTGAATTCAGGTATTTGGCCTGATTCTTCGCATCCGATTTTAAAATACGCGCTCCAAAGGCGATGACCTTGCCGGCAACACTATGAATTGGGAAAATAACCCGATTTCGGAAACGATCATAGACCTTACCCTCATCGTTTTTATTGGTCACCAAACCCGCCTTCTCAATAATTTCTTGGCTAAATCCGTGCTTCAAAGCAGTCTTTAAAAAGATATCCCAGCCTTCGGGACTGTATCCCAAATCAAAAGCTTGAATCGTCGCATCCGAAAAACCCCTTTCCTTGAAATAAGGTAAAGCAATCGATTTGCCCTCGTCGGACTCCGTTAACTGTTTCTTGAAAAATTCTTTGGCATATTCGAGGATGATCAACAAACTCTCCCGCTCATTCTGACGAAGAAGTTGGTCATCCGTCATCTCCTCCTCCTGAATATCAATCCCGTATTTCTTGGCTAAATGACGCAAGGCTTCGCCATAGCCAAGCCCCTCAATATCCATGATAAAGCGCACCGAATCACCGGCCTTTCCACAACCAAAACACTTGTAAATTCCTTTGCTGGGAGAAATAGAAAATGAAGGGGTCTTCTCCCCATGAAAGGGACAACAAGCCCAATAGTTTGCTCCTTTTTTCTTGATGGTCACATAATCCCCAATAACGTCTGCTACGGCAGCCGTTTGCTTTATTCGCTCGACGGTTTCGGGATCAATACGCATATTACAATAATAAACCGGCTAAAGTTGCTGATAAGTACGACGCTAAAGTACCTGCGATTAAGGCCTTAAAGCCCAATTTTGCTAAATCTGAACGACGTGATGGCGCCAATTCACCGATACCCCCAATTTGAATGGCGACCGATGAAAAATTCGCAAATCCGCACAAGGCAAAACTCGTGATGGCAATCGTTTTAGGATCCAACGTCGCCTTTAATTTCACCATATCCAAATAAGCCACAAATTCATTCACCACCATCTTCTTACCCATCAAAGCCCCTGCCACTTCCACATCTTGCGCCGGAACACCCATGGCAAAAGCAAATACAGAAAACACCTTGCCTAAAATCAAGTTCATGGACAATTCGGGCACGTTAATCCAATTCCCAATGTGGCCCAAACCCAAATCAACTAAAGCGATTAAGGCAATAAATCCGATCAACATGGCAATCACATTCAAGCCAACTTTCAATCCCTCACTCGCTCCTGCCGCAATCGCATCCACTAAGTTCGCATGCGTCTTCGTGATCTCCATTTTGACCATTCCTTCAGTCTCAGACTTCTCCGTTTCCGGGAACATAATCTTCGAAATGACCAAAGCACCCGGTGCCGCCATTAAACTCGCCGCCAACAAATATGCCGCAGGAACTCCCAAGGAAATATAGACCGCCATCACACCTCCAGCGATACAAGCAAATGAACCGGTCATCGAGGCCATCAGCTCCGAATTCGTCATATTTTTCAAGTAGGGCTTGATCATGATTTGAGCCTCTACCTGGCCCACGAAAGTAGACGCCACGTTCGACAAAGCCTCCGCCCCACTCACACCCATCAACCAGTGTACACCCTTACCCATCGTCGAAACAACGCGCTGCAAGACGCCCAAATGGTAAAACATGTTCACCAAAACCGCCACAAATATGATGGTTGGCACGACTTTAAAGAAGAAAATATAATCATTCCCGGCACCAAAGGCTTGAGACATTAACTTACGATCCACCAAAGAACCAAACACAAATTGAGCACCTTTGTCGGCTTGACCTAACAAGGTATTAATCGAATCGCCCAACCATTGGAAAGTGGCTTGCCCGGTTTCTGTCTTTAAGATAAATACCGCCAAACCAATCTGCATTAAAAGGCCCACGCCCACGGTACGGTAATTAATCGCCTTTCGGTTATTGGACATTAAATAGGATACCCCTAAAATCAAGATAATCCCCAATAAGCCTGTAAATCTTTCCATTTGTATGTTTGTTGGTGTAAATTAATTTTCTGTTTGCGTCAAATTGACGGTATAATTCTCAAAGGTAATTTGTTCAATCAAATCCTCCTCCGAAATCTTGTAAAAAGCTTCATGAATATTGAAAGGTTCGCTACTTTCTACCTTCCAATAATTTCCATCCTCTTGCATCTCATACGAATTCACGGTATCCCGAAGATTCCAATCCAAGATCGTAATAGCCATGTGCTTCGCACGTGGATTGACCATTTCAAATAAGGATTCGATCCGACGATCAAAACTCCGAACCATCACATCCGCAGAACCTCCATATACTTTTGCCTCGCCTCCCCGGTGGAAATAATACAAGCGCGTATGCTCAAGGTAATTCCCAACGATGGATTTGATGAATATGTTCTCCGACAAACCTTTACGCTGCGGACGAATGCAACAAATTCCACGTATGATTAACAAGACTGGGACCCCTGCGTTGGAAGCGCGGTATAAGGCCTCCATGGTTTCCAAATCTTGCAAGGAATTAATCTTCCAACAAATTCCAGCCGGAATTCCTTGTTTGTGGTTTTCAATCTCCTCATCAATCATCTCGATGAGTCGATTCCGCATATCCCGGGGTGCCGTAATCAAGTGTTCATAATGCGTCGGCATCGAATGACCCGTAATTACATTAAAGAACTCCGAAATATCTTGCGTAATCCGCGAATCAGTCGTCAAAAGACCTAAATCCGTGTAAAGCTTCGCCGTATCCTCGTTGTAATTTCCCGAAGATAAGTGCGCATAACTCATCACATGCGTACCCTCATTCCGAATAACTTGTAATAGTTTAGTATGCGTTTTCAAACCCGGAATTCCATAAATCACAAAGCAACCCGCCTTTTGCAAACGCGTCGCCTCCCGAATGTTATTCTCCTCGTCGAAACGTGCTTTTACTTCAAACAATACCGAGACGTGTTTTCCATTCTCCGCCGCGCGTAATAAGGCACTCGCGATACGTGAATTTTTGGATATCCGATAAAGGGTAATTTTAATCGCCAATACCTGTGAGTCCTCGGCCGCTTGTTCCAGCAATTGAATGACTGGCTCAAAGTTGTTGTAGGGATGATGCAATAAAATATCCCCGCGCTTCATCGTTTCGAAGATGTCGCTGATCTTCACCGACTTCAATCCAAGCGGTGCAACCACCGATGGATTGGGTGCTAATTTTGCCTTGAATTCAGGATGCTTTAAGATTTGCCAAAATGCGGTGAAATCCAGCATGGCCTTTTTGACAAAAATATCCGACTTCTCTAAATTCCAACGCTTCAACATCTCCCCTAATAAGAAATCAGAATGATGTTGTTCTACCTCCACACGGGTCACACGACCCAGTCGGCGATCTTTAATTTTCTTCTTCACCTCATCCACAAAGTCGGTCTCCGTATCCTCGTGTTCCACCACATCAAAATCCCCATTCCGAGTAATTCGGAACAAAGTAGTGGATTCAATCTCCACATTCCGGTACAAAACCTGTAGATAATGCTGAATAATCTGCTCAATCGGCAAGAACAAAATCTTATCGTCTCGCTCGATCACATAAAGGCGGGTTAAGTTCAACGGAATTTGCACGAAGGAAATCTTGCGATCCTTTTCGTACTTTCCTTTCGAATTTTTCTTGTCGGCAATTCCCACCGTCACCACCCCAAAAATCAAGGTTTTGGCCAATAAACTAGGAAAGGTATGCGTATGGTCAAAAACCATCGGTGTCAACATCGGGTAGATCGTGCGATGGAAGTAAGCCTCCGCATCTGCTAATTCATCCGGCGTCAAATCATCCAATGAAGCCAAAATAAGGCCATTTTCAGGAAACAAAGGAAGGATTTCTTCGATAAAAAGACGGTGCTTTTCTTGACTAAATTCCTGCGCTGCCGCAATCAGTGTTTGCTTAAAAGGTACTTCACGCAAACCGGAATAATCCGTCCGCTCTTTTCCGAAATCGATGTAATTGTACAAAGATCCCATCCGGATGGTGAAAAATTCATCCAGATTAGAAGCCGTAATTGCTAAAAATTTTAAGCGATCAAATAAACTCTTTTCTTGATCGCGCGCTTGATCCAAAACCCGCTCGTCGAACTTCAACCAGGACAAATCTCGCGAGATATACCGTGCCTTGGCGATCGTATCCTGCGCCTTTTGCATAGACTTCTCCACCTTGCGATTTGCTTCGCGAGGCGCCATTAAATTGATCTTCCAATTTTTGGGCTGTAGGAACGACAAAAGATTCCCCTGTGAGGAATCTTCTGTTTCTTTGATGATCTTATCTAATTTCGAGTCACTCATATTAGGCTTGTGGAATTTGGTTTTTAATCGCTTCATAATCCGAACCCAGGCGGCCCATCTCGGTCGCCAGGAACTTCTGAAGCTCCAAATTAAATATTCGTTTATCCTCGTCCGTTAAGGAATCATAAAGATCTTTCAATTCCTGATTGATCTGTTGTTTTTCCTCCACGGTCGTCGCGTGAATGCCACGCAAATGATAGGATTTAAAATCGAATTCCATGAAACTAGACGTCTACTTTCGCGTATTTCGCATTCTTCTCAATGAAATCACGACGTGGTGCTACCTCGTCGCCCATCAACATCGAGAACAAGACATCCGCTTCAATCGCCGATTCCACCGTTACCTGCTTCAAGGTACGAGATTCCGGATTCATCGTCGTTTCCCACAATTGCTCCGCGTTCATCTCTCCAAGACCCTTATAACGTTGAACACCTACACTGTCTTCTTTTCCTGCACCTGCCAATTCTTGAATCGCTTGATTCCGTTGGTCTTCCGTCCAAACGTAACGAACTTGTTGGCCTTTCTTCACTTGGTATAACGGCGGTTGTGCGATGTAAATACATCCACGATCCACCAACTCCCGCATGTATCGGAAGAAGAATGTCAAAATAAGCGTACGAATGTGACTACCGTCAACGTCCGCATCGGTCATGATGATCACCTTGTGATAACGCAATTTATCCATGTTTAACGCACGCTCATCGCCATCCTTACCAAAGGACACGCCCAGCGCCGTAATCATGTTCTTAATCTCTTCGTTTTCGTAAATTTTATATTCCTGCGCCTTCTCCACGTTCAAAATCTTACCACGTAAAGGTAAAATCGCTTGGAATGCACGGTTACGACCTTGCTTGGCAGTTCCACCCGCCGAGTCTCCCTCGACCAAGTAAATCTCACAAGTCTCTGGATCCGAATCCGAGCAATCCGCCAATTTACCTGGCAAAGAGTTCGAGCCCAAAACCGTTTTACGCTGCACCATCTCACGTGCCTTACGCGCCGCATGACGCGCTTGCGCCGCCAAGATTACTTTCGCCACAATTTGACGAGCCTCCTTCGGATGCTCCTCTAACCATGTCTCAAGCATATCCGACATCGCCGCCGAAACCGCACCGGAAACCTCTCCATTACCTAATTTGGTTTTGGTTTGTCCTTCAAATTGTGGCTCAGCAACTTTCACCGAAATAACGGCCGTCAAACCTTCACGGAAGTCATCCCCCGCGATATCAATTTTTAATTTCTCTAAGGCGCCCGACTTATCCGCATAGTTCTTTAACGTACGCGTCAAAGCCCCACGGAAACCCGCGACGTGCGTTCCACCTTCAATCGTGTTAATGTTGTTCACATAGGAAACGACGTTCTCTGTATACGATGTATTGTAAACCATCGCTACTTGAACAGGAACCCCATTCTTGTCACCCTCCATGTAAATCGGCTCGGTCAAAAGAGGCTCACGCGTCGCATCTAAATACGTTACGAATTCACGCAAACCACCCTCCGAGAAGAACTCCTCTGAACGCGGATTTCCCTCTTCGTCCAATTCACGCAAATCTGTCAATACCACACGAATACCCGCGTTCAAGAATGACAACTCACGTAAACGACCTGCTACCGTATCGTATTTGTATTCGGTTACCGTAAAGATTGTTTCATCCGGCTTAAACAAGACCGACGTTCCCGTGCGATCCGTCTCCCCCACTTCCTTCACCGGATATTGAGGCACACCGATCTTATATTCTTGTTGGAAAATTTTTCCTTCACGATGTACGGTCACCTTTAAGTCCGTCGACAAGGCATTCACACAGGAAACCCCCACACCGTGAAGACCTCCAGAAACTTTGTAGGTATCTTTATCAAACTTACCACCGGCGTGAAGAACAGTCATTACCACTTCCAAAGCAGAGCGCTTCTCCTTTGTATGCATGCCCGTCGGAATACCCCGACCGTTATCTTCAACCAAAATGGAATTATCCGTATTGATCGTTACTTTAATTCTATCGCAATGACCCGCCAATGCCTCATCAATCGAGTTATCGACAACCTCCCAAATCAAGTGGTGTAAACCCTTAATTCCGGTATCCCCGATGTACATGGAAGGACGCTTACGAACCGCCTCTAAACCCTCTAATACTTGAATATTATCTGCACCATAATTTGCCCGATCTTGAGCTGATGTATCTTGTGCTTCTGACATAAGTTAATTTAAATGTGTTGGTTAACGAGCTTATTAATCACTCGCACTAATTGTTGATTCTTAGCCTTAAAAATATAAATTTTAACTGAATAATCCTAATGTTTGAAGTGGCGAATTCCTGTCATTACCATGGTAATATTGTTGGCATCACAATAATCCACCGAATCCTGATCTTTGATCGAACCTCCCGGCTGAGTGACCGCCACGATTCCCGCTTTTCCAGCAATCTCTACACAGTCTGGGAATGGGAAAAAGGCATCCGATGCCATCACCGCGCCATTCAAATCAAACCCAAATTCCTTCGCCTTATCGATCGCCTGTTTCAACGCATCCACGCGCGAAGTTTGACCTACACCCGATGCCAACAATTGGCCATCATTTGCCAACACAATCGTATTCGACTTCGTATGCTTACAAATCTTCAACGCAAATGCCAAAGCACGCTTCTCCTCGTCCGTCGGCACACGCTTCGTCACCGTCTTGAAATCCGCAACACCTTCCATCACCAAATCCTTGTCTTGTTCCAAGACACCATTCAATAAGGTCTTAAACATTTTCTTAGGGAACTCCACCGCATTGCGCTTCAACAAAATACGATTCTTCTTCGTCTTTAAAATCTCCAAAGCTTCCTCCGTAAATGACGGAGCAATCAAAATCTCACAGAATAAAGGATTAATAGATTCCGCAGCCGCCTTGTCCACTTCGTTGTTTGTCGCTAAAACACCACCAAACGCCGATACAGGATCACAAGACAGGGCCTTATCGTAGGCCTCTTTCACGGTTTGACCTGTCGCTACACCACATGCATTCATGTGCTTGATAATCACGAAAGCCGTTTCCTCAAATTCATCTAACAACGTAATGCAAGCGTCCACGTCAACCAGATTGTTGTACGACAACTCCTTCCCATGTAATTTATCAAATAAAGCTACTAAATCCCCGTAGAAAGTACCTTGTTGGTGAGGATTCTCGCCATAACGCAAGCCATTCGCAGGCAAGCTGGTGTAATTCGCTAAATCAGCCGACTCTCCTGCAAAATAACGCTGAATCGCTCCATCGTAGTGCGATGAAACGGCAAATGCCTTCTGCGCAAAACGTCTCCGCTCTTCTAGCGTTGTGGATGTCGATCCATGAGCCGCGAATATCGATGATACTTCCGCATACTGCTCACGCGATGAAACGATTAATACATCATTGAAATTTTTCGCTCCCCCACGAATCAAGGAAATACCTCCGATGTCAATTTTCTCAATAATATCCTCATCCGATGCACCCGAAGCTACGGTCTCTTCAAAGGGATACAAATCCACCATCACCAAATCCAAAGCAGGAATTTCGTATTGCTTAGCAACCTCGACATCCGAAGCCAAATCACGACGGTGTAAGATACCACCAAAAACTTTGGGGTGTAGGGTTTTTACCCGACCGCCAAAAATGGATGGATAACCCGTCAAGTCCTCCACAGCGATTACCGGAATACCTAATTCTTCAATGAAGGATTGAGTCCCTCCGGTTGAATAAAGCGTTACTCCGTTCTTGTGTAGTTCTTGAATAATCGGTGCTAAACCGTCTTTGTAATAAACTGAAATTAAGGCTGATTGAATTTTCTTTAACGACATGGGGCTTGATAAAAAATGAAGCCACAAATGTACGTATTTTGGATAGCTTTGGCAAACCTTTTTCGCTTGCCAAAGCCCAAATTTCACACTATTTTTTATTCATTCGCTCGTAACGCAACAAGCCCTCTAAATAGTAATAATCTGCATAGATTAAAGGCACATCAATCTCTGAACCTAAGGACTTTGCTCCGACGCAATGCTTAATCAAGAAATTGTTATTTTCACCCAAGGCTGCGCGATAAGCGGGTGTCGACAAGGACTCCAACATCTTCACGGCATCGGCATAATAACGCTTGCCTTTTTCTCCGGAATAGGTACTTAATTCCAACAAGGCTGATGCCGCAATCGCGCCTGCTGATGCATCACGCTCCTCGTTCGGAATATTCGGTGCATAGAAATCCCAATAAGGAATCTTGTCGGCCGGTAAATTCGGATGATTCAAATAGTAATCCGAAATCTTTTGTGCAAAATCTAAATACTTTTTGTCCTTGGTGTTGCGATACATTTCCACATATCCGTACATGGCCCAGGCATGACCTCTAGTCCAGCAGGATTCATCTTGGTAGCCTTGATGCTGTTTTTTGGCCAAAACCTTTCCATCAACATCATACAAAATCACGTGGTAACTCGAATTATCGGGACGGAAATGATGCTTCATCGTATTATCCGCATGCGTAATCGCGATTTGGCGGAAACGTGGATCACCCGTTTCACGCGATGCCCAGAACAACAATTCCAAGTTCATCATGTTATCGATGATCACAGGATATTTATAACCTCCCTTGAAGCTATTCCAAGATTTAATCAATCCGATATTGGGATCAAAACGGGTTGCCAATGACTTCGCGGATTGAATCAAAACTTGTTTGGCATGAGGGTCTTTCGTCAAACGCAATTCCTGACCAAAAGAATCATACATCATAAAGCCCAAATCATGGGTTCCCGTATTGAACTGTTCCTTCTCCACCGCGGCTGTCCATAAACGAGCTGCCTTCTCCCATTGCGGATCTTTCGAACGCTCATACAATTGCCACAAACCTCCTGGGAAAAACCCAGAACACCACCATTTCGATGGCATGTTGCGATAGGTACCATCGTGATTCGCCGAGTGAACGGTGACTGAGGTGTCCGGATGATCAGCCAACATCCGTTGGTACTGCTGCTCCGCTAATTTAAATTGCTTATTCACATCGATTTTTTGCGCAAAAACCGACAATGGCATCAAGAGTGCCAATAGGATTATTTTTTTCATAGGTTTATCAGTTTTCAGTAACCAGTTGTCAGTAACCAGTTACTAGTCTTCAAGCGAAAGTTAAATAATTTAGGTTTTAATCTTACCGCATAACTCACAGTTCTTAACTCTTAGTTCTTAACTCTTAACTACCTCCCCATCCATCCGCCATCCACGGTCAAGATCGTGCCATGCACATATTTCGCGGCATCCGAAGCCAAGAAAACCACAGGGCCCTTGAAATCGTTTGGTTCGCCCCAACGACCCGCGGGAATCCGACCTAAGATAGATGCACTACGCTCCTTGTCTTCCCGCAAAGCCGTAGTATTATCGGTTGAGATATAACCCGGTGCAATGGCATTGACATTAATGCCCTTGCTCGCCCATTCGTTGGCCAAGGCCATCGTCAAACGCGCGACACCGCCTTTGCTAGCCGCATAACCGGGCACATTAATTCCACCTTGAAAACTCAACAAGGAGGCCGTAAAGATGATTTTTCCGGAGCCTTGGGCAATCATGGAGCGGCCTATTTCCCTACTTAAAATAAACTGGGACGAAAGATTCACTTCCAAGACCTCATCCCAATACTCATCCGAATGCTCGGCTGCGGGGTCACGTAAAATGGTGCCCGCATTATTTACAAGAATATCAATCCGCGGCACATCGCGCAAAACGGCTTTGATAAAATCATACAGCGATTCCCGATCCGAGAAATCTGCCTGATAGGCTTTAAATTTTCTTCCTAAAGCAGTGACCGCTTTTTCGATTTCAGATCCCTGTAATTCCAAGGAAGCCGAAACGCCAATAATATCCGCACCTGCCTCCGCAAGTCCGATCGCCATGGCCATCCCAATTCCCTTCTTACATCCTGTCACTAAAGCGACTTTGCCAGTTAAATCAAATGATTCCATCGTATTCATATGCATTAAAAGCCAAGGTCGTCATTTATTTACTCAGACCTATTTAAATACGACTTGAATCTGCTGGATTGAATCCTTATTGGCCTCATAAGCAATTACCCAAGATTTTCCATTCCAAATGATCGCAGGATAAGAACAATCATAAGCTGGATCAGATACAAATGATTTCTTCAAATTCCCTTTGACATCTTTAATTATCAATCCGATTTGCTTGAAATAGCGTTCACCCTCCTGTTTAATTTCGGCATAGACTAAGGCCGTCTCGCCTTTCGGATTTGAGGCCAACTGTGGCATACGCATTTTATCGCCAGACAAATGGAGTATCATTTTTTTCGAACCTTGGTATGCCCATTTAATTCCAGATGAACCTTCTGCACCCGTATACCAAGCCGCTTCTAAACCTTTTGAGCCGCGAGCTAGGGATGGTCCTGCATGTGGGCAGGCGTTTACCTTCCAGTGGTCTTCGTACAGTGGGACTGATTCGGAATAGTTTTTGCCAAAATCGCTCGAATGAATATACGCCATATCGCGCTCCCCTTTGTCATTCAAATCACGGTAAATCACATCGACATTTCCATTCGCGTCAGCTAAGGCATCGATCCGACAACATTCGCAGGTCTGCTTATCGAGAATTTTCATTTCTCCAAACCCATTTCCTGGACTTGTTGAGGCAGTCACCAAGGTCCGACCTATCGGTCCAACTTTAACATCCAACCAATAAGCCCCTACCTCCCCATTGGGCAATGAGATAATCTTCCCAAATGAATGACTCAAACCTGCTACCGTATCCTTGTGAATGAATTGAGGCTTTTGCCATACCCCATTGATTTCCATCGCATATAACAAATCGCCATTAAAACGAGAGGCAGCTGTAGGTCGGTTCATTTCATACAAGAGGATACAGGTTCCGTCAGCTTTATAGGCCAATTTTGGCATTCCTTCCGCATGGGTAGACGCTTTTTTATCAATAGGGACCTGCTCAGCAGGCCCCTGATTGACTTTTCGGAAAAACAAAACTCCATGGGTTGATTTCTCTACCCAAGATAACACGACATCGCCGTTTGATTTCAATGCAAAAGAGGGGTCTAACGCCTGATTAGCTGGGTTAGACACCGTTTGCGCGAAAGAAACTTGCACAATGAAAACGAGCAAAAGAATTAGTTTTTTCATTTTTTGAATAGTTGGAATACATCGATTTGAACACCGGCTACCACAGTACGAGGCGCAGCTGGTGTATACGTTGATTTATCTGTGGCATTATTTCCACGCGTCGCCGTGGTTGCATACAGCGCATCGCCTACGTTCAAGATGTTCGTGAAGAATTGATACGCTTTGTAATTATATCCAAGACGAACATTGAATACAGAAATTCCTTCATAGGTTTTTGTATTTACCTGATTCTCGAACCATGGGCCTATTTTTTGCCATTCTACTGCGATGCGAGCTCCCTTGTATTTGTAGGTTACCTCGGAGTTGGCAATGAAATTAGGCGCTTGAGGCATCTCTTTTCCATTCACATTTTTCAAGGCATCAGATGCACGTGTACTTAAGACAAAATCTACGAAGGTATGCTTGGCATTTGTCCCTCCAAACCGGAAGTTCCAAGCATCATTGGGACGATAGGTGATTTGGTATTCAATTCCTTCGTGTAAGGTCTTTCCGGCCGACAGATAATCCGTCGTGTTATCAGGCTGGCGGATGCCCAACAACTCATTATTCCCCTCCAAACGATAGAATGTATAATCAACATACACTTTATTCGAGAACAACGAAGCCCAACCTCCTACTTCATAGTTCGAGAAAACGGCTGGATCAATGCTTAGATAAAATTTCTCACCCGTTGCTGCAACTTGAGCAGCTGGTCGGGCACGGAACACGGCTGAGAGCGCTGGTGGTGAAAAGCCTTTCGAATAATTTCCATAAAAGCCAATATTCGAACTCGCCTCGTAGGTAATTCCCAACTTCGGGGAAAACTGCGCATAACTCTTTGATCCCGTTGAATTATCAATAAAGTTCGTGTAATCAAATGACATCTGATCGAAACGACCGCCCAGAGATAATCGCAATTTTTCAATCGGATGTAAATCAAATTGAGCATAGGCCGCTTGATTCCATATCACGGCCGAATAATTTCCTAGGAAAGTCGATGGCAAGACTTGCGTGATCGTGAATTTCTCCACTGATTTTTTGTCCGCACGAAGTGTAGCCGCTAAATTGATTTTATACGCCCAATAGTCATTCGGCGACCGATCCAACAAAAATCCCGCTACCAATTTCGAATTCAGAAATTCAAAATTCTGCGTGTGCTGGCCCATCAAACCGAAGCTTTTGAAGCTATTTTGATTGATTTGTCCGGAAGCTGTCAATGAAGGTGTTGTCCAGGAAATAGAATAGGATGGGTTTTGACCTAGCGCATTATCCCGGTAAAAGGCTGTCAGACTTGAACTCGCATGATCAGACCATTTGTGCTCTAAGGTCAAACGAGAACGAGATGAGAAAGAAGAACGATAGGTAAAATCCGCCGGACTCTGATAGCTTCGTGAATAAAATCCGATACTATCAATGTTACCACCCGTTTGCGAAAAGTAATCGTTATAAGCAAAAGAACCCCACAATTTCGTCTTAGGCGTAATTTGATAATCCAAACGAACGTTGATCGAAGACTTATCGAAATCTGAATTAGATGCCCAAGAACCTTTTTGGCGAGCTACATATCCTCCGGTCATGATTGACCATTTTTTGCCTAACTGAGCTCCAGCCGTAAACTGAACACGCTTATAGCCCCACTCATCCACTTGAAAACCTAGCTGAGCGGTAGGGATACCTGGAGCCGTCTTCGTAATTAAGTTAATGGCACCACCTACAGCCTCAGATCCATACAAAGATGAAGCTGGCCCTTTAATAATTTCCACAGAATTAAGCCCTTGAAGATTCGATTCAATCAAGGCATTGTGATTAAACACCCCCAAAGGACGCAAAGGAAGGCCATCTTCTAAGTAAAGAAAATAAGCAGACGTTCCAAAAGGTTGGCGAATACCCATCCCATGTTGTTCATTGCGGTAATCTAACATCACGACTCCAGGAACTTTATTAATTAGTTCTGTCAACTGTATCGCCTTTGTATCTTGAATTAAAGCGGATCCAATTTTGTGAATGGCCACCGGCGTCTCCGCCCGCGTAGCTGCTTGTCGGGAAGCCGTAACCACGACCGCATGCAAATTTTGTGTGGACTCTTCCAACAAAATAGGAGCCTGAAAATTGGTTACCTTTTTTGCCTTGAATCCAAGGCTTGATACTTCGTACTCACCTGAAGTAGCTGAAATCTTAAATTCACCTCGCTCGTTCGAGATGGCAATAACTTTTGAATTTTGTATTAACGATGCGCCTACAATCGGCTCGTTTGTAATTGAGTTCAATACCTTTACGGCATACTGCTGGGAATTAGCCGCAAATGAAAGCAGCATACCCATGAATAATAGGATGTTTTTCATGAAATCTTAATTAAAATGAAACATGCCCACATTGAAAAATGCAGGTATATAAATCAAATTAATTAAGCCCGAGGTGGGTGGAAAAAGCCTTTAGAAGCTGTACTAGGAGTGAATTCCTGAAATGAAAAATGGTTTTCGATCGCGTGGATGGCTATCAGAGGTACTGTAAAAATAGGCTCAAATGCCTGAAAGCTTAATACAACTTCAGGCATTTTCTCCAAGCGTTCCGAATTTGATTTCTGCTCTTTTTCTTCTGCGGCCTTTAATTGTTTGGCCAAATAACATTGACCATTACAATTCAACATCGGTTTATCCCGATTTTCGCAGAGATTCTTAGCGATGTAATCCTGATTAACCCGGTAATATGCGACAGCACCCCATTGATTCATCAAAGGAAGCTGCATGGCAAAAAACAATAAAAGGGCTAAGGCACTTTTCACGGTACAAAGGTATGTAAAAAGTTTATTTCAAATGAACCGCCGAATCATTGATTTGATAATTCTTCGTTTTCACCAATTCCATGATGGCCGAGCCCGCCAATAAAACGGGTCCATATCCATGCGCCGCGAAAGGGGAAATCGGTCGGTGATAATAAAAAGCTGGATCCCAAGCCAAGCCCGTTCCCACACAGGTGCCTTCCACGTGTCCCTTTTCGTTCACGCGGGATGCGACGGCGTTCCAGCCCAATAAAGCAGCTGGGCCATAGGTCTTCGGATCAAGCCAGCCCTTATTTATGCCTTTGGCCATCACATAGGTGTAAATTGCCGTTGCCGATGTCTCCAAATAGGAATCATTTTTATCAATCAATTGATGCCAAAAACCCGTCCCGTCTTGGTAGGACATCAAGCCTTTTAAATGGAGCTTTAACTGCTTTAAGACTTCAGGTCTAGCAGGGTGATTCGCTGGCAGATACTCGAGCATTTCGCAGGTGGTCAACAAAGCCCAGCCATTCGCACGCGCCCAATGAAACTCCGGATGCTCCTCCGCATCAACTAAATACCCATGCATGTAAATATTCAAATTCGGATTGAACATTCGCTTACGATACGCATTGAATTGAAACACCGCCTCCTCGTATTCACCCAATTGCAAGAGTGCCGGAATGGCCATGTACACATCGTCCAACCACATCGTATGATGCAAAGGACGTATGCGAACCAAAGTGCGATCAGGCAAACGATGCTCTTCCTTTAAGATAAAATCTGACGCACGTTGGGTCACAAAAGACATGTCGGTCGAAAACCCTGCCTTCTTCGCCTTCACCACAGCCATCCCCATCGCTCCGATGTCATCCAAAGCACGCGGATGAATCAAGCCATGCAATACATGTTTCGAGTCGTTTTTCTGCGCAGCGGGAATCGCTGATGCGATTAAGTTCAAGCGATTGAAGACATACTCCTTGTATTTGGGAGAACCTGTAATTCGACTTAGCTCCAACATCCCCGAATAAGTTACCCCCCACTCATAAGATATCGGCCGAAAATCCCCTTTGGAAAAAACCGTTTGTTCCTCGAAAGGTTGACCGGGCGACCAAACTGCTCCGGTGGATTTATTAACAAACTGATTTGGCGTCGCTACTTCGAGGTAATTGAAAACACGATCGATGACCGATTGTACCTCTTGGGCCGTAGCTGCGCCATAACGCGTCGGATAATCCGGTTGCAAGGCATGAAGCGGTGCCGTGGCATCCGATGCCGCTGTGATATTTTTTTGAGCGAATAAGCTCGATGAAATCAAAAGGAGAACAAGGGTATAGCGCATAAAAAAGGGGCTTATTTATCATAAAGACAAATAAGCCCCAATTATACTAGCGATTAAAGCTATTTTTTCATCTCAATTCCTTGAATTTGGACAACGATTTGTTGCTCCGCAGCCTTCGGATTCACCGCCACAAAATACACATCATGCTCGCCAATCGTTGCTTGGATCGCAACTTTCTGAGAGGATGGTGCTGGACGTCGTGGCGCTTGTTGGGCCGGTGCCCCAGCAGCCGGTGCTCCTGTGGCAGGTGCAGCTACGGCTGTTCCAAGCGGTGCCCCCTTACCCGGCGTGGCAGCCGCTGGCGGTCCACCAAATCCTCCTTGCGAAACTTCGATCAAATTCGTTTTACCAATCACGGGTCCCGTTGGCGAATCCAAGTGAATTTCAATCACCCCGCCTGCTGCATTGGTACGCGCCTGAGCAGATGCCGAGATATCAATCATTGAGATACCCGTCAAATCCAATCCTTTATAACCCAAGTATGGATTTTGACCCACCATGTTCGTCGAACGACCCGGTGTAATTAATTGCAAAATACCCTTTGACACATCCGCTTTCTCTACATCCAATTGAGGAGCACGTAAAAACACCCACTTCTCAGATTGTACTGGAGCAATTTTCTTGTTCCCCTTGTCTACATAGGTCGCACGAACGACGAAAACGCCTTTGGTTGATTTTTGAGCTTCAGGTTTCACGAGAGCCAACTCCCCTTTCAAGGCAATTTTATTCGATGCTTTCGGCTCGCTGAGGCTTAAGATATATGAAACCATTTGCTTTGCGTCTGATTTGGAAATCGCTGGGTGTGCCGACATCGCATGCTCGCCCCAAACGCCCATTCCTCCGGCAATCACTTTATCAGCTAATTGGTCAATCACATTTTGACCCTTGTATTTCACCGCCACTTCATTGTAGCTCGGTCCTACCGAACGCACGTTCAATTGGTGACAAGACTTACAATCGCTTTTATTAATCAAGCGCAAACCTGCTGAGGCAAATAAATCAGAATCTGCCTTGCGATGACTTTGTGACATTTCAATTGGATCATATCCAAATGGAATATAATCCAAGGTTGCAGCCACGGATTCAGGTGCAATGCCCTTCTCCAATTCACCATCTTCCTTATCACTTACCTTCACCTTGTATTTCGGTGCTGAATCCGCGAAGTAGAATGACTTATTGTTTCCCTCAAAATCGATGTCCACAACCGGAGCCTCATTACCTACCAAGATTTCTAGGGATGACGTATTGCTCGCACCCTTGGCATCGGTTGCCTTTAGCGTTACCGCATATTTACCCGCATCCTTCAAATCTAATTTAGGGCTAGGTCCAGCAAGGCTCTTAACTAATTTACCCGACTTTTTAACCGTCCAGGTATAGGTCAACTTATCTCCATCTGCATCCTTTGTACCTTCTGACGAAAGTGTTGTGGTAAATGGAGCCGCACCCGCTTTGTTGGCAGCCGTCGCTACAACCTCCGGCTTACGGTTACCACCTTGGTATTCGATTTTTACCAAACGTGCGTTCTCATTTCCTCGGAACCAAGCAGAACCATATTCCAATACATACAAATCACCCTCTGGGCTGAAATCCATATCGATCGCCGAACCAAATGTCGTATTTGGCATAAAGCGCTCCATGGATTTATAGTTTCCGTTTTCGTCTAATGTAACGGCCATGATCCAACCACGCATGAATTCAACGATCAACCATTTTCCCTCGTAATAAGATGGGAAAACACGCTTTCCATTCGGGAAATCGGAACGGTGAAATACCGGACCGCCTGTCGCCGAACGACCGGAAGATCCGACTAATGGAAACTCATCCGATGTTCCATAAGGATACCAAATCATCGCTTTGGTCGCCGGTGGCAATTCACGTAAACCCGTGTTGTTCGGCGAATCGTTGATCGGAGCAGCTGGATTGAATTTAGGTCCAATCGCCAAGGTCTCAAAATTCACATCGGCATAGGCTTGGTTGTTTCCGATGAAGTAAGGCCAACCGTAATAACCGGGTCCTTTGGCTTGGTTAAATTCATCATAACCACGCGGTCCTTTTTCCGAATCAACCGATGCATCTGGACCTACTTCGCCCCAATACAAATAGCCTGTTTTCGAATCTAAACTAGGTCTCCAAGGATTACGGTGTCCCATCGTGTAGATCTCTGGACGTGTCTTTGGAGTTCCCGGAGCAAATAAATTACCCTTCGGAATAGTGTAAGAACCATCCTTCTCTGGGTGAATGCGCAAGATCTTACCACGCAAATCATTGGTATTTGAAGCACCGCGTTGGTCATCCCAGTAGGCTTGACCAGGACGCTCATCGATTGGCGCATAGCCATCTGAATTACTGTTACTTGTATTATTTCCGACGGTTAAGAAAAGGTTTCCTGATTTATCAAAAACCATTCCTCCTCCCGTGTGGCAACATTCCTCGCGTTGGGTTGGAACCTCGAGGATAATTTTTTGTTGGTCTGTCAACAATTGCTCATCCTTCAACTCCATACGCGCTAACACGTGCTTCGTTTCTTTCGGATGTGCATAATAGATGTACAACCAGTGGTTTTCTTTGAAATTAGGATCCACCACCACACCCATGACGCCTTCTTCGGCTTCACGAACTTGGCCTAGGCGGTTGGTGTATTTGGTATTCGTAACGATTTTACCCACGGATTTGGTGATGCCCGTCGCTGGGTCATATTGTTTCACCTCTCCTTTACGCTCGACGAAGACGATGCGTCCATCGGGCAAGAAGGTAAATTCCATCGGCTCGTCGAGTTTATCAACAAGGACCGACTTAACAAAACGATTTTCATCGGGGGCTTGCGCGAATGCGGCGAGCGAGGTAAATGCTAGCGAAACGGCTAGTAAAAATTGCTTCATAGTAAGTCTAGATTTATTATTATACAAAAATGATACATTAATCGGGAATTAAAAATGTGTACCCAAGAATTGATACGAAAATCAGACATGTGTCGACCAAAATTTTTCGACATAAATGTTTACATTCGAAAAAAAATCGCACTCCATGAAAATACTTGCATTTATTCTATTGACACTACCCTTATTCGCACAATCCACTACGGAAGTGGATGCGATTAAATCTGTCTTAAAAACTCAGGAAAAGTTATGGAATGAGGGAAAGATTGAGGCGTTTATGGAGTACTATGAAAAGAGTGAGGACTTGAAATTCATCGGCAAGGCCGGTGTTACGAAGGGTTGGACGGCAACATTGAAGCGCTATCAGACCAGTTATCCCAATCGGGAAACGATGGGCACGTTGGCATTTGATATCTTGGAGGTTGATGTAACCGCCGGTCAAACAGCTTGGGTGTTAGGCAAATGGAAATTAACGCGTCCGAGCATCGGTGATGTGGGAGGTTATTTTACTTTGTTGCTCAAGAAAATCGATGGACGCTGGTTGGTCGTCCGAGATCACACTAGTTAGACCCGCGAAAATACGTAGAACATTTCACTCGCGATTTGGCGCGAACGCTCATCATACATCGCTGCCTCTTGATCCGTATCGTCGAAGGCTTTGGGGTCCTCGTAGCGAACGGGAATACGGACGTCGGCTCCAGGCAAATAGGGACAATTCTCATCTGCATGCGAACAAGTCATGACCGAAGCAAAGTTGCGATGCGGATTGATGACATCATTGTGAAGCTTCGAAAAAGCGATCATTGGACGGGAATCTTCTGTGTGTAACACGAAATAGATGGGATTTGAATGCCCGTGTTTGGAAACGATAAAACCCATTCCTTCCAAGGAAGCAATCGTACGTTCGTTACAAGCAGTTACTTCTACCCCACCCGAATAACATTGTGCGGCTAATTGAAAATAATCGGCCGCGGTTTGGGCCCAGATTTGGGATAATTGGGACCGACGAGAATTATGCGTACAAATGAAGTTCAACAGAATCGGCAATTGCTTCTCCCGCTTCGATTTAATGTATTCAATTAAGGGTTGAAGAACCGCCTTCCGTTCATCGCTAATCGATAAGGCTAAAATGGATTCTAAATTTTCGTTTAGCTTATTATTCATGGGAATGGGTTTAGTCATCAAGCGTTTAATACGAATTTAACAACATCCCGAACCTGGCGCGCAGGAATTCGCGGATTGAATTTCGGCAATTTTCAATTTAGGCTTTTCAGCAGCGGGAGGCATGCAGCAAGCAGCGGCATCCTGCGTTTCATAGTGTGGATCGTTAAATTCAGCGTCCGCATGAAAATAGTAGACTTCCCACTGCACACCATCGGGATCAGTCGCCCAAAATTTATCCTGAACGGCATAGCAGCATGAGGTTCCTATTTCCTCTTTGGAAACGATACCCTGAGCCCGGGCCTGATCTAAACGCTTAGACATCTCCTCAAAGGTCTCGACTTGAAAACCCAAGTGACCAAAATTCGCCTGAACCCGCTCCGGATTCTCAATGAACGAAATAATCAATGAGGGCGAATCCAATACATATTTTGCATATCCTGGCTTAATCTTGGTTGCCGGTTGGCCGAAAAAAGTCGAATAAAAATTCACCGATGCCGCCAAATTGCTGACATAAAGTGAAACGTGCATGCGAGGAAAGCTCATATTAACAGCAGTTAGATTGTTGGGAAACAAAATAATGTTCAAAAAATGAACCGAATAATTGGCTAAACTCCGCCCACTTATCCGGATTTATGCAATAACAAACCGAAACCCCTTCGATGGTTCCTTGGATAAAACCAATCTCTTTTAATTCACGTAGGTGTTGGGAGATTGTCGCTTGGGCTAGGCCCAACTCAGAGACCAAATCTCCATTGATGCAGGTTTTCGCCTTCACCAAATGCTGTAAAATAGCGACACGAGCCGGATGACCAAGTACCTTGGCCATTTGGGCGATGGCATTTTGTTCTTCCGTAAATAAATCAGTCTTGGTAATTCCCATTGGTTAATTATTACATTGCAATATAACGATGAATTACATAAATAAAAAAGGCCGAAGCCTATTTTATTTTTATGTTTAAGGAAACACTATGGCCAATCATACCATTAGATCGGGTGTAATAGCCGTAACGTAATTCCAAAGAATTCCAGTTGACGATATTCGCCAATCCACCAGGAGGCGCTAGGCGTATACCAGCACCCATAAATTGACTCGTGAAACTCGATAAATCATAGTCGGAGGTATAGTAAGTCTCCTTCGTCGTATGTTGGCCATTCACACCATCATAGGGCTTGAAGTAATCCACGCGACCTTGAATGTTAAATCGGTAGAAAGGACTGATCGAGAAAAACGGTGAAATCTTATAGGGAACTTCTAAATTAGCCGTGTGAGCCACCATTCCCCAATCATCGATGTAGGCACGATAAAAGGCACGAATGATGGTATTATCGCCCATGAAATAACTTAAGCGAAATCCCACAGGTAATTTAAATCGAGTTCCTGGTAATTTTTCGATGGTGGAATTTCCATTCGTAAAATAAACCCGGTGAAACGGTGTACTCAATAAACCCTCTTGAAAACTAGGTTCAATCATGGCCATCACCTGTAAGCGCTGGGTAATCACCTGCGAAATCGAAAAGGAGGCGTTGTACGAATTTCTCGGTTTGTAGTCGATCCCTCGTTGGTCCCCATGCGCCCCAGACGGATAATTCGCGGGGCGTAATTCCGACGGTAAAATCGCCATGTACGTATCTAAAAAGGCACCGCCTTTGAAGGACCATTCGGTATTTTTGTCTTTAGAAAGTTTGGCATAACTCGCTGTAAATCCGTGGGATTTGTAGTCATATTCCGTCGAGAAGGAATAGGCCAAACCGTGGGTAGTACCCAGCAAATCATCTTTCACCGACCAAGCTATGCTCGGATAGATGTGTGTATCTTTTCGGGATGCGGAGGAGATTGTCAAGGGATCAATATTATCAGACGAAGCCGAAGTATATTGATCTATGTTAAAATCAGCCGTGATGGAATGCGTCCGATTGTAACGATCTAATTTGGAAAATCGCAATTCCAACGAGTTTGCTAAATCGGTCAATTTCTCGGTACCATGACCGCCCGTGATGGCGGAATTATTACCATCTTGATCATAATAACCGGTCACGATATTCGCCTCTTCAAATTTCAATCTGCGTTTTGCGTAATCTGTCGTATCTGAGGAACTAACCTGTGAAACGGACCGATTAAATAGGGTTTGTTGGGCCTTTACTCCGTGTAAAAGCGAACAATATAAACCAATGGCTAGGACAACTTTTTTCATAAGATCTTTTAATTACATCCGCAGCCTCCACCGCTCTTACCGCCATTCGCTCCTGATGCACCTTCGCGGTACAAATAAAACGCCTGTTCAAACTTCTCACTTTTACGCGAAGACAATTCCATTTCGGAATCATTGATTCGACTCTTTTGGTATTCCTTCACCACGGTGCAGGAAGACAGGCTTCCCACCAGAATGGCATAAAACAGGATCTTTTTCATAGGCTTATGTAACACTTGCAATAATGTTTTTTGATTGATAGATGCGATTATCATCATCAATAATCACACAATTTATTCCGTTCAATTGATTGACCAAATCCAACCCCACTTCCACCCCCATCACAGCAATCGGCGTGGTCAGCGCGTCTGCTAATTCAGCCACCGGTGCAAAAACCGAGACACTTTTGATACCCTGTATCGGATACCCTGTCTTGGGATTAATCGTATGCGAATACTTTTTACCTGCGATCATCACATACTTTTCATAGTTCCCCGAAGTAGCTACCGCGGCGTTGGTTAAATCAAAATGCGCGATGGTTTTTTGGGGGTCATCGGGATCAACAATCGCCACTTGCCACGGCAATCCTCGCTCATTCAAGCCCCAAGCACTCATGTCGCCAGATGCATTCACCACGCCATGTTGGAAACCCAGATTTACCAACAAACTCTTCGCGCGATCCGCAGCATATCCTTTTCCAATTCCCCCAAATCCGATGCGCATCCCTTTTTTGCGCAAAAAAACAGTTTGATTTGCAGCATCTAATTCAATCGCCTGATAATCGATTAGGCGAACGGACTTCGCCATTTCAATCGGATCTGGTAAGGACGTCATTTCCTGATCAAAATTCCAAAGTCGCTTGTCCAAAGAACCGTAACTTAAATCGAAAGCCCCCTGCGTGAGATTGGCAATTTTCTGAGCTCTGGTGATTAAATCAAAAACCTCCTGATCAACTTCCACCGGGGCAATTCCCGCATTCGCATTGATTTGATTCGTTTGACTGCGTTCGTCAAAGGTTGTCAACAATCGTTCAATTCGTTTAATTTCTTCCACGGCTTCAGCCAATCCAGCATTTGCGTCCATGGAGTTCTCCGATACGATTCCAAGATCGAATCGATTCCCCATCAACAAATCTGTTCGCTGGAATAAAGGCATTAGCTTATTGGTATGCAGCGATTTCGGAAATAAATTTCTGAACGGAAGGCTGATAACCCTCCCATTCCTTCAACACTTTTCCCTGGCTGTTGATCAACACGGTCAACGGAAACTTCCCATTCGGATTATATCGTTCCGCCATTTGATCGTTGCGTGCTTGTTGGTCCGCAGGCAACTGATTCTTCTTCAAACGCGGAAAATCCGCACGAACAAGGACAAGCTTGTTTTGAGCATATTGGCCAAAGGCCTCACTCTCAAAAACATCATGCTTCAATTTAATGCAGGGACCACACCAATCAGAGCCGGAAAAATTCAACAAAATTAATTTTTGTTGGTCTTTCGCATCCTTTTGGGCCTGCGAAAAGTCTCCCATCCAAGAGAGAACAGCAAATAAAATAGCAGAGAGTAGATTCATATTTTTTAGGCGTATACAATGAGCGTTTTCCCGTCATTGGCAGTTTTATATACGGTTAGAGGCGACCTGGCAATCGTATTTAAATTTGCACCAGTTAAAGAAAAACGGGCACCGTGATCCGTACAAAAATATTCGGTCTTGTTAAATATCACCCGACGCTTGGGTTCATGCGTGCACAAATTAGATGCCGCTACGTAATCGCCATCAGCTGATCTTCCAATGACAATCGCATTATTCACAGTGATGTAACCTCCCGTATTTGTCAAAGCACTTGAACTAGATAATGTCAAATCTACTTTAACCAAAGGATTTGATACCTTGGCCAAATCAGCTGTGGCAACTTTTCCTATTGGAAGCGTTGTTGAAGTCGTTCCACCCGTAGTCGTTCCACCCGATGTTGTCCCACCCGTTGTCGTGCCTGAACTAGATCCCGATGTTGCCGGTGTCGTACCGGTTTTGTTGGTACTGTCTAATGCGGCAACTTTCTCGCCTTTGTTATTGACAATCAGTGAATCCAAAACCGCATCCCCATCATGCGTACAAGAAGCCAAAATGGCCATCAAGGCACCCCCTTGAAAACCCATTTTCCTTAAAAATTCGTAGCGACTGTATTTTTCGTCTTTCATAAATTAGGCGATTGAGCTAAACATGTTCGAATTTAGCCTTATTCTCCGTAAGGAAAAATGACTTTTGACTTACCAAACAATTCCAACGACGAAATCCCCGATTGAACAGACAAGTTTTTCGTATGAGAATTACCTAATCACGGTAATTCAAAGCCGGCTTGCGATCTCCCAATAAACTCTTGTATTGGAAATCAACTCCCCGCTTGTTCAACCATTCGGTTTTCGCCTCCTCGATTAGGGCAGGTTTCTTGAATAAATCAATGGCCGTTAAGGCGATGGTTTTGGCGGCGACCAACATCCCTTTGCGGCCGATCGACATGCCACCGGCGGCAACGGCTTGCCAACTGTGCGCTGCGGTTCCCGGAACCCAAGTTGCGGCACCTAAACCAACCGTAGGAACAACCCAGGACACATCGCCCACGTCAGTTGAACCACCACCACTCGGATCTGGATGATTTAAGAAAACTTGATTGGTTGAGGCTAAATCGACAACCTGCATACCCGGTGTTTGTTGGATTTGTTTGGCGAATGCCAATTCACTCGCATTCAGCGTATATCCTCCCACCGTTTTCAAATTATTTCCCATTGTATTTACCAAATGCTCATTCGGTAATACTTCGTATACACCACCGATTAATTCCACTTCATACCGCGTACCTGTCCCTAATGCAGCTCCTTCAGCCGCTTTCTCAATTCGATTCCACACATCCATTACGATGTCGCGTTGCGGGGAACGAACATAATAATACACCTCCGCATAATCCGGAACAATATTGGGAGCTTTACCCCCATTCGTGATTACATAGTGAATTCGTGTGGAGGAAGGAACATGCTCCCGCATCATGTTGGCCATGTGGTCCATCGCCTCCACGGCATCCAATGCCGAGCGACCTCGTTCGGGTGAAGCAGCTGCGTGTGAAGAAAGGCCATAAAAACGAAACTTACCTGCTTTATTGGCTAATGACGAAGACGGCGAAACGGTATTTTCATCATTCGGATGCCAATGCAGCATCACATCTGCCTGGCTGAATAATCCCGCGCGAACCATGTATACTTTCCCTGAACCACCCTCTTCCGCTGGACATCCATACAATTTAATGGTACCCTTTTGACCTGTTTCCTTCATCCATTCCTTCACCGCAATCGCCGCAGCGACTGAACCCGTGCCAAATAAATGGTGTCCGCAGGCATGTCCCGAATTGCCCCCCAAACTGCGTTTGGTCGGAATGGAATCTTGCGATAATCCCGGCAAAGCATCATATTCCGCCATGATTCCGATCACTGGTTTTCCCTGACCAAACGTGGCTACAAATGCCGTAGGGATGTCAGCAACTCCAGCCTCTACCTGAAATCCTGCTTGACGCAAAGTCTCCTGCAACAGCAAAGAACTTTGTTTTTCCTTGTAACCGACCTCCGCGAAATTCCAGATTTTTTGGGCGATTTGGCCGTATTGGTCGGAGCGATTCTGTATGGATTGAATTACTTTCTTTTTATCAGCTTCTTGGCTATGAAGATTAAATGCCAAAAGAAACAAAACGGCGAATGCCAGCACTCGATTAGTCATTAGTTTGATGTTTAGTAGGTACAATGAACTTAAATTTAGCAGGAAGAATTTTAAATTCAAATGCATCCGAAGCTAATACTTCTCCATCTACTTGCGCACGGAGGACTCGATTGCATACGATGCGCTCCGACTTGATTTTAGAAAATTGTATAAAAGGTAAGTTGACATGTCCTCCCGACTGAATAATGGGCATATAGAACAAACGCTTCCAAACCGGTAATGGATCACAGGTAAGCATATCTAATTCTCCATCTTGCACGTCGGCACTTGGAAAAAAAAGAAAGCCCCCACCCGCTCTCGCACTATTAAAAACCATGCACAAAAAAACTGGCTTAGATCCTTGAATTTCATAGGTCTTAAATCGAAACAAGGCCGGAATAGCCGCCAAATAATAGCCCAAAGCACCACCAATCCAGCGAATCGCATCCATGGCCGCCAAAACCTCACCCTCAATTCCAATTCCTACACCGTTCAAAAACAACATGGAATTCACCTGGCCGGCATCAAAGTCCTCAAATTTCCCAGCAAGCACCGCATTGAGATGCATCTCTTTTGAAATCTTACCGTATAATTTCCAATAAAAATCATTCCCCGTTCCCCCTTTGAACAAGGCAATGGGAATCGAGCAATCCGGATAGCGATTGACAAAATAATTAAATGTACCATCCCCACCCATCACCCAAACTTCCTCGAAATCTGCTAAAGAATCCGGCCATTTTTCATCGAAAACTGACAATGCAAAATCCACGCGAAAACGCACCCAGGCCACATATGCTTGTAATTGAGCGCGTTTGTGGGGATTAATGAGAAAGGCAACTTGCTTCATGAATAACCTAAATTTGAATAATATAAAATAAACCAAAAATAATACCACAAGCAAATAGCATTCTTCCTTGCAATAATTAAAAACATATAATTTTTGTATGTTTATGACATGAACAACACCTACCCTACCGCCATCATCACTGGTGCCTCGCGTGGCATCGGACGGGCCCTGGCCATTTTATTAGCCCAACATAATTTTCAATTAAGTCTGATCGCCCGAAATGTAGGCGAACTGAAAGACCTTGCCGCGGAAATCACTGAGATGGGACATCGCCCACTGTATTTTGCGGGGGATGTTTCGGATGCAGGCTTTGTCCAACAAGCCGTAGAAAAGACAGCACATACCTTTGGAAAAATTGATTACCTAATCAATAATGCAGGCGTAGGGGCCTTTGGACCTACGGAATCCTACAGCGAGGAAAAATGGGATCAGGTTTTTGATACGAATGTCAAAGGCACCTTTTTGTTTTCGCAAAACGTATTAAGTCACATGAAAGCTGCCAAAAAAGGGCATATCATTTCCATTGCATCCGATGTGGCGAAACGCGTTTTTGACGGTGGTTCCCTGTATTGTGCATCAAAATATGCCCAGCATGCCTTCACCGAGGCCTTGCGAAAAGAAGTGCGCAAAGATGGCATCAAGGTTTCTTGTGTCTATTCCGGACTCGTCGACTCCCATTTTCACGCGGAACCCCAGGGCGATGCAAGTCACCAAAATTGGTTGAGTTCCGAGGATATGGCGAATAGCATCTATTATGTGATGAACCAACCGGCTCATGTCGTGATCGATGAACTCATGATACATCCCTTGTCGCAAGAATATTAGGCCAACAGTCTAGAACAGTTTGCCCTTAACGATTGGATTAATTAAATTTAATCTGAAAATAAACCTATTACCATGTCATTACGAAAACCCTCACTCACGTTAAGCCAAATCATCAATATGAATGTTGGCTTTTTTGGTATTCAATATTCCTTTGGCCTTCAGCAGAGTGCGGTTAATCCCATCTATGATTTCTTGGGGGCAAGTCCGGATGAAATCCCCTTGTTAAATTTGGCAGGACCGGTAACCGGTTTATTGATCCAACCATTTATTGGGGCGTTGAGTGACAGCACTTGGCATCCACGCTGGGGACGCAGAAAACCTTTTTTCTTCATTGGTGCCTTGCTTTGCAGTATCTGCCTGCTACTTTATCCTTTCAGTTCTTCGCTGTGGATGGCAGCGGGACTCTTGTGGATTTTGGATGCCGGAAACAATACGGCGATGGAACCCTATCGTGCGTTTGTAGCGGATAAACTCAACGAGGAACAACAGCCAACGGGCTTTCAAATGCAAAGTTTTTTCACGGGTTTTGGCCAAACACTAGCGAATTTATCCCTATTCATTTTCCCGCTAATCTTTATTGGGAAAACGGGATCACTCCCTACTTGGGTATATGCCTCCTTCTTTTTAGGGGCGGTGTGTTCGATTGGCTCGATTTGGTGGAGCATGCGAACGACCTCAGAAATTGAACCAACGGCGGAGGAATTAGCCCAAATTCGGGCTAAAAAAGTAAGTGTAACCGAGTCCATTTCTGAAATATTCCATGCGATTGGGGAAATGCCGAAAGTCATGTGGCAATTAGCACTCGTCTATTTATTCCAATGGTATGCGCTGTTTTGCTATTGGCAAAATTCGTCCAAAAGTATAGCACTTTCTGTGTGGAATGCGACACCCAAAAGCAATCCGGCCTATTACGAAGAGGCCGTTTCGTGGACAGGTTTAGTCAATGGATGGTACAACATCGTGACATTTTTATCGGCCCTCGCCTTAGCGAATTATGCAAAAAAATATGGAGCTAAAACGGTGCACATGACTTGCTTATTATTAGCTGCCGCAGGATTCTTAGCCTTCCCACATATTGAAAACAAGAACCTTTTGTTTTTCGCGATTACAGGTTTTGGAATTGGTTGGGCTAGTATGATGGGAATTCCCTACTTATTGGTCGTGAGCGATATTCCCAAAGAACGTTATGGGGTTTACATGGGAATCATTAATATGATGATTGTGATTCCGATGATCCTTCAAAACATCTCTTTTGGGTTTATTTTAAAGAATTTTTTAGATAATGATCCAAGAAATGCAATTACCTTTGCAGGCGCGTTATTGGCCATTGCTGCCGTAGCGACCGCATTTATTAAACCATCCCCAAATAAAACTGCCTAATGAGTGTATTGTGTATTGGCGAAGCCTTAATCGATATGATTTGTACCGATAAAGGTTCAAGCTTATCCGACGGACAAAATTTCTTGAAAAAACCAGGAGGTGCCCCAACCAATGTGGCTGCGGCCATTGGAGCCCTAGGTGGTTCCGTGGCGCTTTCAGCGAAAGTTGGGAATGACCCTTTCGGCAAGCAATTAAATCAGGTGATGGAAGATTTTCAGGTAGACACCAAACATGTCCACCTCGATCCCAATCACTTTACCACCTTTGCTTTTGTTTCGTTAATGCTCGATGGAGAACGCGATTTCGTGTTTAATCGCGGTGCAGATGCGCAATTGAGTGTGGAGGAAGTTGGGGCTATCGATCTTTCCTCGACAAACATTATACATTTTGGCTCGGCAACTGCCTTTTTGGATGGCCCACTTAATGCAGCGTATTATTTCTTGTTGGAGAGCGCGAAAAATCAAGGCAAAACCATCAGTTTTGATCCCAATTACCGCCATTTACTATTCGGAGACAAACAAGAAAGCTTCATTAAGCAATCCTGGATTTACCTCAAGCAAGCCCATTTCACCAAATTAAGTGATGAGGAAGCTATGCTCATTACGGGAAAATCGAGCTTGGAAGAAGCGGCCGAAAATCTATTGGCCAACATCCCCGGTGTCTTTACGATAACATTGGGAAAAGATGGTACGCTTTTGGGACTTCAAGGCAAAACTTACATCATTCCAAGCATACAAATTAAGCCAACGGACACCACAGGTGCAGGAGATGCCTTTGTGGGTGCCGTATTATACCAATTGGACGAGGCATCTTTAAATCCTGCAAATCTGGAGTTTGAGGATTGGAGTAAAATCATCCAGAATGCCAACAAAGCTGGAGCTCGTACCTGTGAGTACATGGGCGCCATGGAAGCATTTAAACATTTGAATAACAGCATTTTTAATTAATACCGTGTACAACCCAGCCCTCCAACAAAAGCTCCATGAGCTTGTAAAATCGCATAAAATCAAAGACGCCAAATTCGTGGAACGATTTACCGCGAATATCGATGACATTCGTTCGCACTTCCAGGCGATCTATGGACAACATCCGCAGTCGGCAAATCTATTCAATCAATTACTTGATTCCATTTGCCAAGCTTATTTAGACCGTTCGGAGGATTTGAAAAAACGCGATGCGGCGAAAGACAAAAAAGGCCAATGGTTTTTGAGTCAGGATTTGGTGGGGATGAGTTTATACGTAGATCGTTTCGCGGGGACGATTAATCAAATGCCAAGTAAATTACCCTATTTAAAGCAATTAGGGGTGAATTTTCTGCACCTGATGCCGCTCTTTAAAAGTCCGGAGGGTGAGAGTGATGGAGGGTATGCGGTAGAGGATTTTCGCGTGGTAGAAGACCGATTGGGGACGATTGATGACTTACGTGCTTTCCAGTCGACTTTGCAAAAGGAAGACATGTACCTAATGATTGATATCGTCTTAAACCATACTTCGCATCACCATGAGTGGGCGAAATTGGCGAAATCGGGAATCAAGGAATACCAAGATTATTTCTACATGTACGATGACCGTCGGATCCCAGATCAAATGGAGGAGACGATGCCGGAGATATTTCCGGAAAGTTCGCCGGGCAGTTTTACCTACGATGAGAAGTTGGACAAATGGGTGATGACCGTTTTCCACCACTACCAATGGGATTTGAATTACACGAACCCGAAAGTCTTTATTGAGATGTTGGGCAATGTGTTCTTTTATGCCAATTTGGGTGTAGATGTCGTCCGCATTGATGCACCTGCCTTTATTTGGAAGCAGATGGGTACAACGTGCCAAAACCTTCCAGAGGCGCATCAATTGCTTCAATTAATTAAAATGTGTGTGGAAGTAGCAACTCCAGGTATGGCGATTTTAGGGGAAGCGATTGTGGCTCCTAAGCAAATCATGGAGTATTTTGGTACCGGTCGTTACGCGACGCATGAGTGTGATTTTGCTTATAATGCCACGCAAATGGCGGTTCAGTGGGATGCCTTGGCAACGGGTGATGTTCGGATTATGCAGAATGCGCAGCATGAATTATCGCGTAAACCATTGGGCGCAACCTGGTTAACCTATACGCGTTGCCATGACGACATCGGCTTAGGATATGACGACTATATGATTGAGCAAGCAGGATTCACCCCTTATGATCATCGTTCGTACATAAAAAATTATTACAGTGGCGCTCATCCAGGCTCACCGGCGAAAGGTGCCCTTTTTGCTGTGAATCCCAAGACTCAGGATGCTCGCTTATCCGGTTCTTTGGCTTCTTTGTGCGGCTTGGAGCATGCTTTGGAAATGAAGGATTCTAATCTGATTCAGACATCCATTGATAAGATTATTTTGATGCAGGCCATGAGCATGTTGGTAGGTGGCGTTCCCATGTTATTCTATGGTGACGAGGCAGCCTATACGAATGATTACAGCTATTTAGCAGATCCCGGCAAGAGTTACGACAACCGCTGGATGCACCGCCCGATCATTAATTGGGAGCGAAATAAATTAGTGGACAAGAAAGGAAGTGTTGAGAACCAAGTTTATTCAGCCTTGCAGAAATTAATCAAGCTTCGTCGGTCTACGGCCATACTGGCGGATTTGAAAAACATACATTGGATTCCGAATCAAAACAATTCCATTGCCGGATTTGTCCGTTTCAAGGACGGTGAAAAATTGACTTGCTTGTTTAATTTCAGCGCGCAACCGCAAGCCATTTCCTGGTTTATTATGGATGAAAATGGTCAAAGACCAACCCAAGTGAAAGACCTTTGGTCAGGCGAAAGCTTAGCGGTGGGGATGGATCATGATCATTTGATGTTGGGGGCTTATCAGTTTAGGATTTTGAGGTAAGAGGTAAGAACTAAGAGCTAAGAGTTAAGAACTAAGAGCTAAGAGCTAAGGGTTAAGAGTAAAAACGTAAAAATCCTTAGTTCTTAGTTCTTAGTTCTTAGCTATTACATGTCATAAAAAAAGCGCGAAACATCTGTCTCACGCTTTCAAAGAATCAATCATCAATCTTTATTTACAACAAGGGGCCAATATTTTTCTTACCAATGGTCAAACTTTCAATCGCATCTTTGGGCATATCGTGCTCGATGAAATAATGCTTCATACCAGCGATCGAAGATGCGTCTAAAATACGTTTGAAATTCACGATACCTGATCCCGCAGGTACGATATTTTTAAATCCTTCATCAAAGTCCTTGATGTGACACAATGGGAAACGCCCGGGCTGAGCCTTGAACAATTCTACGGGATCCACACCTGCTTTGGTCGCCCAACCTAAATCCAATTCAAACTTCAACAAATCGGCCGGAATCTCTTTCGAGAATACGTCGAAAGCCTTTTGGCCATCCACTAATTCAAATTCCTTATCGTGATTGTGGTAGCACAAAGTCAGACCCGCGGCATTGGCAATTTTACCAGCTTTAGTCAATATCTGAACCGCTTCGGCTACCTCTGCTTTATTTCCAATCGGGATATTCGCACAAACCAAATACTTCACCGTCGTACCCTTCAAGGAATCCACAATCGCTTGCGCATCATCCCGCAAATTATTCATGCGTGGCATCTTAGACGTATCAAATCCCGGACGAGGCTTGAAAGGTGCACCCACCACATGGTGAGATACCCAATTCATCCCCAAGGATTTATTAAGATCTGAAAACTCCATGGCCGACATGCCGTAAAATCCCCCAACCCTACTAAAGGCTGACTCAATATCCTTATACCCCAAATCTGCAATTTTCTGCATATTCCCCTTCACGTCCTGATCCAAGGTCATAAACAAAGTAAACAACTGAACGCCCATGGGACGAGGTGCTGCATGAAATACGGATGGCAAAAAGAAAGATCCCGCTAATAAGGCACTGGACCGCTGAAGAAATTGTCTTCTTTGCATGAGATATAAATAGGTTTAGAGGTTTGATACAAATTAATGTATTTTTTTGATACAATAAAAATTTATTTCCAATTATCTCCAAAAACCCAAGTAAAATTGATCTCTTCCGGTCGTAGATTCGTATTCGTTTGATGCCAGGCAAAATCGCCTCCGGCCCGATGGCAGTTGGCGTAATACACCCGATGCCCCCAGGCTAATTTCCGGTCGCCGGATTGGTAAATAGGTGCATCCGCCATGTTCTGATCAAAATTGCAATTGAATAAAAAGATCTGCGCCTCCCGGTGGTATCGGCCTAATTTATAACCTGGATCGCCGATAAAGCGGCAGTTTTTTAGGACCGACTTCGCTCCTTCTTCACCTGAACCATCATGCCAGATCGCCGCACTCATGTTATGGCAAATAAAGGTGCAGTTTTCGGCCAAGGCATAACCACGCGGGCAATACAAATCCACCCCACCTTCGATTTCACAATCATTCAAATAATACATACCTGCATTCACATCCCAAGGGCTCATCGTATCGCCGCCGCCTGAACGAAAGGTGCAATGTTCGAATTTCAAACGCGTCGCTCCCGGCATCGTCCGAACAGCAAATTGGTGACCATCCACCCGAACGATTTTCTCCCCATCCTTTTCCCCCGCCTCCCTTGGTAGGGCATATTTTTGAACGGTTGACTGCGTGGTTTTTCCCGCCTCATTCAGACACGGAATCGTCACATCATTCTTCGTAATAAAACCATAGTCATTAATAACCGTCAGGTTCTCAAAACTCAAATCATGCCCCTTGATATTAAGTACGCCGGCGCCATAATCATCCGGATTTGAACACCGCCAAATATCCCGTGCCTGGGTAAATTTCAAAATGACACCCCCACGTGATTGGCCTAAAATACGCAAATCATGACGCAAGGAATCGATGTAGACTTTCTCTGGATAGGTCCCGTTTTTGATGTAAATGGTTTGGTTATTTAAGCCTTGGTTGATGGCCGACTGGATACTTTTGAAATCCCCCGACCCATCTTGTGCCACGGTCACCTGCTGCATAAATTGATCGATTCGCTGGACCGTTTGATCAAACCATTTCGTGAATAACAAAAAGGTATGCGGTGATCCCGCAAACGTATGCACATCGGTCAAGATGTCGATCGCATGCATTTTTTGTCGGAAATCATCCCTCCCCGCATGCATGCGCTCATTACCCGAATTGATAAACAGCACCGGCGGATCATTTTTCGATACATGATTCAAAGCGGATGCTTGGTTCCAAAGTCCCGGATTCTCTGTTTTCGAATAACCAAAATAACTCGTTGCTGCAGAGGTTCGAACACGGTCGTCTCCCTCCCCACTCTCGGGATGTATGTAGGCTAGGATCCCATCAAGGTCGATGACTCCTTTGATTTTCTGCCCTTGACCAAATAGGTTTTCATCTTGAACCGAACCGAGCAAGGCAGCCATTTGGCCCCCGGCTGAATAACCTGCCACATAGACTTGTTTGGGGTCTACATGCAAGGATTTCGCATGGTGATGTAAGTAGATTAAGGCCGACTGCGCGTCTTGCATTGCCGCGGGATAAAGTGCTTCGGTCGACAAGCGATATTCCGCTAAAAATACGCGATAGCCACGTTTGGATAAGGCTTGGGCCAAAGCGGCATGTTGGGAGCGATGACCTGTTCGCCAACCACCCCCATGAAAGAACAACAATGTTTTTCTATTTTTTTGATCTGCAGGTCCATAAACATCCAAAACTAATTTACGTTTACCCAATTGTTTATAGACAATCGACTGAGTCGGAGGAACCGTACCGGCTGTATATTCGGCTAGCTTAAGACTTGGGTCCGCGGCGAGTGCTGATTTCCAGGCAGAGTAATTCGCGAAGGAACTATCCGGGATACCGGTGACTCCATTTAAGTTTTGGGCCAGTAGCCCCTGACAAACAAACAATAAAATGATTCCTATCTTGTGCATATTTTATAAAGACCATTGATTCACAATTATAATCATTCTTGTTAACTTGAAGCCTTAAACCTGAAATTATGAAAACGATTCGCGTACTCGTGATTGGCTGTGGAAATATGGGAGCTTCCCATGCAACAGCATACCACAACTCCCCTTCTTTTGAAATTTGTGGCTTGGTTTCACCCGGCAAGAGTAAGGAGACCTTGAATGCCAAATTAGGGGGTGGATATCCGCTCTTCGACGAATATAAATCCGCACTCGCGGAGACCCAACCTGATGCGGTTTGCATTTCAACCTATCCAGATACCCACGAGGATTATGCGATTACGGCCATGGAGGCAGGATGCCATGTGTTTATCGAGAAGCCGATTGCCGATAGCCTTGCGGGAGCAATCCGTGTGGCAGAGGTAGCGCAAAAAACGGGCAAAAAACTCGTCGTGGGTTATATTTTACGTCATCATCCATCTTGGATTAAATTCATTGAGGTAGCCAAAGAAATGGGGAAGCCTTTGGTGATGCGCATGAATTTAAACCAACAATCGCATGGGTATATGTGGGATGTGCACCGTAATTTGATGAATAGCCTAAGCCCCATCGTGGATTGCGGCGTGCATTACATAGATGTCATGTGCCAAATGACCCGCTCGAAACCCATCCGCGTTTCGGCGATTGGTGCCCGCATGACCGAGGATATTCCGGCTGGAAATTATAATTATGGCCAATTACAGATTTACTTTGAAGATGGTTCCGTGGGTTGGTATGAGGCAGGCTGGGGCCCGATGATTTCCCAAACAGCCTATTTCGTGAAGGATGTTTTTGGCCCGAAAGGATCCGTTTCCATCGTGGCACAAAACGCCAGCGGAGAAGGCAAATCTGATTCCGTGGAATCGCATACCAAAACCGAATCGCTTCGCGTTCACCATGCCGACATCAATTCTGAAAATGAATTTACGCGTCCCGATGAGTGGATTAATTTAACGGATGAACCCGATCATCAAGGATTATGCGATCGCGAACAGGCTTATTTCTTACACGCAATTCAAGAAAATGTGGATCTAACGGACCACGTAGAAGATGCGGTTAACAGCCTTCGCATTGCCTTTGCCTGCGATGAATCGGTGAGGACGGGGAAGATGGTGGTGCTGTAAGTAGACAGTGGGCAGTAGGCAGTAGTCAGTGGTCAGTGGGCAGTAATCAGTATTTAGAGGATATATGTTTAAAGCCAAATAATTTATGGACTCTTTAAGCTATACATTACTGACCACTGACTACTGACCACTGACTACTGCCCACTGCCTACTGACCACTGACTACTGCCTACTGACCACTGCCTACTGACCACTGACTACTGCCCACTGACCACTGACTACTGCCTACTGACCACTGACTATTTCAAATACCTCGCCAACCAATTCCCAATTTCCTGATAATGAAATTTCGAATTATCTGGGTTCAGAATCCAGTGATTCTCACCCGGGAAGACGATCAATTTACTTGGAATTTTTAATCGTTGGTGGATACTCCAGTTTTCCAAGGTATTGTTGATCGGCACGCGGAAATCATTTTCCCCAACGGTCAATAACATCGGTGTTTTGAAATTCGCGGCAAAGCGCATCGGATTTTGTTCCTTCCAGGTTTTGGTAGGTACCCAAGGTGCTCCACCATTCATCAACTCACGACCCCAGATTACGTCCGAGGTCCCCCATTGTGCCTCGGAATTCACCAAGCCAGCATGAGAAATCAAGCATTTGAAATGCGAGGTAGTCGCCTGCATCCAGTTGGCCAAATGCCCTCCATACGACGCTCCCCCAGCCGCCTGTCGCGACGCATCGATAAACGGAAAGCGTTTCATCGCATCTGCTGCCGCTTCTAAAATTTCATTCCCTGGACCTTTGAATGGATCCAATTGAATATCCTGTGCGAATTTCTCGCCATAGCCTACGGAACCCGTATAATCTGTCATCACAATCACATAACCCGGTGCACCCAACACATAAGGGTTCCAACGGTAACCAAATACATCTTTAAACGAACTCGCGGGACCACCATGCATCAAGACAAACAGCGGATATTTTTTCGAGGCATCAAAGCCCGCTGGCTTCAGCATAACACTTCGAATCATTTTTCCTCGGGAAGATTTTGTCCAGAATACCTCGGCTTTCGGCAAATCCATTCCCTCCAAAGCATCTTCATTGGCTTTTGAAATAGCGATTTTCCGACCAGCCTGGTAAACAAATACCTCGGCAGGTGCAGCGATGTTTTGATAGGTATAAGCGAAAACATCTCCCGCGACCGAAAGCGCGGTATAAGATCCAGCATCTCCACCCACTACATAGGAAAGTCCTCCTTTCTCAATCGAGATTTGTACGGCACGATCGACGCCCTGATCTTCAATACTCGCGTAAATCGAATTTCCTGATACCTCCCAATCATTGATCGGTCTATCCATACCCACCGCCAATTCCGTCTTACCTTCCATACTTGGATACGCAAAACGATATAAATGATCCAAATAGTATATTTTATTGCCATTCGAATGACCAGCCGCAATCAAATACTTTCCATCTTCGGAGCATTGCACCTGCGAATAATCCGCATCATCCTTTAACAATTTTTCGGGACCACCCGTGGTAGAAACCGAATAGATGTATGAGTTAGCCGATTGATAGGCGGTGGTATTGTATTCGGTCGTCGCCGTAAAGATGATTTGTGAGGCATCAGCATTAAAGGTAAAGGAGCCTAACTGAAATCCTTGGGATTCCACCAAAGAGACTTTTGAAAAGAGATTAATGGGCTTTGGTTTTGGTGCGGATAAGTCCATCACATAGATATGAGCTTGTTTCTCATCTAACCAATTGTCCCAATAGCGAATTGGGAACGAAGTATAAACACGCGCTTTGGTCTTGATCTTCTTCTTTTCCTCCGCCATTTTTTTACTCAAGGAATCCGTAAACGCGGTAGCATATACCCGTGAAGTAAAGGCAATCATACGACCATCTGCGCTGATTTTGGGACTCGCAACACCTGTTGACAAATTAGTTAATCGCTGAGCCTCTCCGCCTGACTCCAAACTCAATTGATACAATTGAGCTACCTCATCCCCCTCACGTTTTGCTGTGAAATAGATTTGATGTTTAGTAGGATGCCAAAAATAGGCATCTTCTCCTCCCTTCGAATTCGTAATTTTCCGAGGTTCGGAGGAACCATCGGCTGCGGCTAACCACAAATCGGTCGTTTGCTCGTCGGGATTGTAAGATGTTTCCGTCCGACTATACACAACCCATTTCCCAGATGGACTCAATGCGGGTGCACCGATTTTTTTCAACATCCACATGCGCTCGTGGGACATGGCAGGTTTCTGTGCGAAAGAAACAAAGCACCTAACAAATAGGATAAAGAGAAGGATTTTTTTCATCATAAACATTTTGTGTCGTAAATTAGTTATTTATACTTCATCTTAAATAACTCATGAGAAAAAATTACATCCTGCTCTGCATGGTGTCATTGGGATTATCGACCCAAGCACTACAAGCTCAAACGCCGGCGAAATTTATCGACCGCGCAAACATGAATCTCTCTGCAAAACCAGGTGACGACTTCGTCGAATATTCAAACGGAACTTGGTTAAAAAAGACAGAAATCCCAGCCAAAGAAACACGCTGGGGAAGCTTTAATCAATTACGGGATTTCAATATCAATGCCGTAAAAACCATTTTGGATGGATTAAAGAACTCCACAGCAGCACCAGGCTCAGTTGAAAGACGCGTTGCGGATTTTTATGCGGCATCCATGGATAGCTTACGAATTGAATCTTTGGGCTACCAACCGATTCAAGCAGATTTACAGCAAATCAACAACATTCAATTCAAATCACAAATCGTCACTGAGATTGCACGCATGCGCAAGACTGGTGCAGGATCTCCGCTATTTAGTTTTTACGTCGGTCAAGATCGGAAGCAAGTGGAGAAAATGGTTCCCCAACTGGGTCAGGGAGGTACTTCCTTGCCAGATCGTGATCTATACTTGAAATCGGACGCGCGTAGTCTTAAGATCCAAGAGGGTTTCAAAACCTATGTAGCAACGCTTTTCCAATTAATCGGAAGCTCGCAAGCGGATGCTAAGGCAAAGGCAGAAACCGTTTTCCAATTAGAAAAGAAATTAGCCGAGGCGCAAATGGCTCGAGTGGAAATGCGTGATCCGTACAAGACTTATAACAAATTCACGTTTGCGGATTTCAATCAGAAAACTCCGGCATTCAACTGGGCAATCACTTTCCAAGATTTTGGTACGACTGCACCCGATTCGATTTTGGTATCAGCGCCTAAATTCTTTGAAGTAGCGAATAAGCTGTTGATTGAAACTCCAATCGATACTTGGAAGACTTATTTGACATGGAACCTATTGAAAGGTTCAGCAAGTTACTTGAGCTCTCCTTTCGTGCAAGCTAGCTTTAGTTTTAATCAAATTGTGAGTGGACAAAAAGTTCAAACTCCGCGATGGCAACGTATGTCATCCTTAACGGATGGTGTGATTGGTGAATTATTAGGCCAACTCTACGTGGCAAAATATTTCAAGCCCGAGGCTAAAGTTCGTATGACGGAATTGGTGGCGAACCTTCGCAAGGCATTTGAAATTCGAATCAACCGCTTGGATTGGATGAGCGCTGAAACCAAGCAAAAAGCATTGGCAAAATTATACGCTTTTACGCCGAAAATCGGTTATCCAGACAAGTGGAAGGATTACGAAGGTTTAGAGATTTCAGCTAATTCCTTCTACCAAAACATGCGCAATGCAGGCGCTTGGGGATTCCAAGAGAACATTAGCCAAATTGGCAAGCCAGTTGATCGTAGCCGTTGGGGCATGACGCCGCCAACCGTGAACGCATATTACAGCCCCGTGATGAATGAAATCGTATTCCCAGCAGGAATCTTACAATTCCCATTCTTCGATGCGAAGGCGGATGATGCGATCAATTACGGTGGAATTGGTGCGGTGATTGGACACGAGATGTCACATGGTTTTGATGATTCGGGTAGCCAATACGATAAGGACGGTACACTTCGCAACTGGTGGACAAAAGAAGATTTAGCGAAATTCAAGGCTAAAACCGAGCAACTCGGCAAGCAATTTGATGCTTATACGGTTTTAGACACGATTCATGTGAATGGTAAATTAACGATGGGCGAAAACATCGGTGATTTGGGAGGTCTGAACATGGCTTACGAGGCGTTCAAAATGACCAAACAAGGAAAATCAAATGCCAAGATTGACGGATTTACGCCAGACCAACGATTCTTCTTGGCATGGGCACAAGTTTGGCGTTCAAAATCTCTTCCTGAGACTGTTGCAAATTTAGTCCAAACGGATCCGCATTCACCCAATGAGTTCCGAACCATCGGAGCCCCTGTGAACATGGATGCTTGGTACAAAGCCTTCGACGTGAAACCGGGTGACAAATTGTATAAGAAGCCCGAAGACCGAATTAAGATTTGGTAATCAATCGAAATCAAAAAGAGGCGAACCGGTTGGTTCGCCTCTTTTTTTATAGCTTTATTTCACATGGCGGTTCAACCAATTCAGTTGCTCCCAGAGCAAATGCAAAAGGTTTTCCTTGCCGCGATAACTGTGGGCTTCATACGGGAAAGTCACATACCGCGAAGTTCCACCATTTCCCTTCAGCGCCGCATACAATCGCTCACTGTTAATCGGATAGGTCCCCGTATTATCATCAGCCTCTCCGTGGATCAACAAAATAGGCTCCTTCAATTTATCCGCATAAGAAAATGGACTCATATCATGGTACAATTGTGGTGCTTCCCAATAGGTGCGATCCTCATTTTGAAATCCAAAAGGAGTCAAGGTACGGTTATAAGCACCACTTCGAGCGATTCCCGCTTTGAACAAATCGGTATGTGCCAACAAATTAGCGGTCATGAAGGCGCCGTAGCTGTGACCACCGACAGCCATGCGATTACGATCTCCAATGCCTAAACCCACCAAATGGTCGATTGCCGCCGCCGCATTCATCTTCAACTGATCCACGAAATTATCATTGGGTTTCTTAGTCGCATCCAAAGACACGATAGGCATTTCAGCATTATCCAAAATGGCATAACCCTGTGTCACATAGTAAATAGGGGAAGCCCAACTCAAGGTTGTAAATCGATCCTTGCTACCGCGTAACTGGGCTGCATCTGCCGCTGAATTAAATTCACGCGGATAAGCCCAAATCAGAACAGGTAATGGACCATCTTTTTCTTTGCTATAGCCTTTGGGCAAGTACAAATCGCCTGATAAATCGACGCCATCCGAACGCTTGTACTTGATTTTTTCCTTCGTAATTCCTTCTAAACCTGGATACGGGTTCTCGAAATTCGTGATGGCATCACTCGAAGGCGTACCCGATATGGTTTTGATGTAATAGTTGGGAACATCTTTTTGCGTTTCCTTGCGCGTCAAAATTTTCAAACTTTTGGCGTCAAATACATCTTCCACCCACTCATAAGTACCCTCGGATGAACGCCAAATGATTTCGTTTTTCTTGGTCGACAAATCGAATTTCGACAAGAAAGGTAAATCCCCTTTCGGAGATGACCCTACCGGATTATTCATCAGAATGCTTTTACCATGATCCAATTGGACGATAGCTGGTCTTCCCAAGGCATTCTTTTCTAAGACCGGCGTACCCGGATTATTGTAGGCGTCTGTCACATTTCGTTCGTACAAAAGTTCCGTTTGTTTGGTGGAAGAATTGTACCGACTAACCCGAGCAATTTGCTTTCCACGAAGCCCCTCGGTAAACAAGGCCAGGGAAGCATCCCCCCAGAACGTTCCCGAGTAACGCATTTTCGTTTTGAACAACTCCGTTGGTGCACCCGTAAATGGAGATTGTAAGGCATAAACCGCATCGTGATACTCCACTGATTTTTTAATCAAACCACTATCTAAGGGCATCGCATAGACCAAAGTCGCCGGCTCATCATCGCGCCAATCGAAACCACGAGCCACATTCTGCACATTATCATTCCCCGCGGGAGCACTTTCTGAAGAGGGTAATTCTGCGACTACCTTAAGCACGCGACCCGTTAGGTCTTGAACACGAACGGTCGTCGGGAAACCATAAGCAGGCACGACATACGAAAAGGGTTTTTGGATAACGCGCGTCAACAAATATGCTTTGTTCGGTGACAATTGAAATGAGTTGATCAATTCAGGTTTGCCGATAAGTTGATCTACCCCATTGCGATTCACGACTAATTGTGAAGTAGCAAAAAAGGCAAATAATTGCTCATCATACGGAGACTTAATCAAATCCTGGAAGGTCGGACGAGGGGCCGATTTCCCAGCAGTCTCCTGAATCGTTGGACCCTTGGGAGTTATTGCCTTTTTAGGTGCTTGATTGGCTGGTGTGAGTGCAGCCTTATAAATAATGGTGTTATCGTTTACCCATTCAAAGGAATTTCCCAAAATCGCATTGATTGGTCGGGAATTCACACGCTTAGCCGTTTTGGACGCAACATCCAAAACATACAAATCAACACGATCAAATTCCGTTTGCAAGAAAGCGATTTTACTTTCCGACGGACTCCAAGTAATCGATGAAGCATTGAGGTTTTTAGGTAAACCTTTAATCGCAAAAGTCGCTTTCGTAGTTAGATTTTTTAATTCCATTTGGTTGGAATACACCTGCCGATTCAACGCATAGTTCAATGGATTTATTCGAAGTCCAGCAATTCTAGATTCCGGTTGGCCCAATTCCTCCACCGTTGGATAACTATTCCGTGAAACTTGAAGCATCCACTCAGCCTTGCCGTCCACACGAATTTGAGGGGTTGGTTTGGCCAACAACAAATCAGCGATTTCTTGCGGGGGTTTTTGGTAGTCATTGGCATTCTGGCCAAAGACAGAAAATGCGCTCAATACAAGCGCGAATGATAAATAGGTTTTCATGAAAATGGGGTTAGAAAATAAAAGGTGACTTGTTGCCAAGTCACCTTTTAAGAAATTACAATGGATTTTGAACAATCGCAGGGTTTGCGTTGATCTCACGACGTGGAATCAAGAATTCCCAACGAACATCACCCGGAGCTACGTCATACAACAAAGCTACCGAAGCAATCGCATTAGTTCCATTACGATTCAAAGGAGCATTGGTCCGTTTCAAATCCAAGAAACGGTGACCCTCACCCCAAAGTTCAATACGACGCTGCAATAAGATTTCATCTAATAACGCAGTACCCGTATTTGTCGATTTAACATAAGCCGCATTACGCGTCTTCACTAAATCAAACAATACTTGTGAAGCACCGGCAGCATCATTTAGACGTGCTTTTGCTTCTGCTTCAATCAAATACATTTCAGCCGCACGCATGTAAGGTACGTCTCCCTGCGCCGAAGTTGAAGGTACACCTGGCAATCTAAACTTCTGGTTCAGGAATTTAGGACGCACACCCCCTGGAGGAACGATGGAGTTTGTGGCCGTTGGCGATTCAACCCACATCTTCGCACGAACATCCGTAGCTGGAATTTGCTTATACAATAAGCTGTTGATTACTTTTGGATACGTTCTAATTACAGTTGAATTGTAGTTACAAGAAATGTACGAGTGATACGCACCAAAATATTCAGTTTGGTCTTCCAAGTGATCAAAGCCCCACATCCATTCTGGATTTGTTAAATCTTGGAATCCATCCTCGTATTGTGCAGCCGTCATGGGTTGGTAGCCTGCGCGCGCCTCTGCCGCAAATTTAGCAGCAGCTGCCCAGTTTTGTTGTACCAAAGCCACGCGAGCTTGTAAGCCTTTCACGACATTCAAATTAATGTGTGATTTATTGGCACGCGAAGATGTCAATAATGCCGCAGCATCTGACAAATCCTTATTGATTTGTGTGTAAACTTCCTCAACTGTATTTCTAGGCTTACCCTCTGTCGTAGGCTCTAACACTAAAGGCACACCTAACTGAGAGTTAGGCTTAGCTGTTGCATCATAACGCTTTCCATACAATTGAACAAGATTGAAGTAACCGAATGCACGTAATGCTAAGGCCTCCCCTTTCAAGGTATTTTTATCGGCTGCAGGACCAACGGCCTTGTCGATATTCGCAATTCCAATGTTTGCATTACCAATAATTCGGTAGTACATCTCATAAGGAAATTGAGATAAAACGTTCACATCTGAACGGTGAGCTGTCCAACGAGTCTCGCCAACGTGCCAAGAAGCAGCCGTCGTACCAATAATCATGTCCTCACCCATGTGATCCAAGATGATCATCATGGCTGGATGCCCTGAGTGACCTTGTGAACTTAAGTAACGAACGATAAAAGAACGGTAAATACCGTTAATGGCTGCAGCTGCATTCTTTGTAGTCGAATATGCCGAGCCCGCATCAATACTCGCTGTTGGCGTAGTATCCAAATAGACGTTTTCACATGATGTTGAAATCATGCCAAAAGTCAGCGCTAATAGAATAACAATTTTATTTTTCATGATTCAAGTATTATAAAGCGAATGAAAGACCCAATACCAATGATTTCGCAGGGCTATACACGTTGCTGGTCGTTCCACCAAAGTTTTGTTGAACGTTCATACCACTGCGACGTGACAACATCAAGAAGTTTTCACCACTGACATACACCTGAGCATTGTCGATTTTGAATCGAGACAATACGCTCTTTGGTAAACGATACGATAAAGTAACCGTACGAATGTTCATGAAACTTCCATCGATCAACCATCGATCCGATGCCGCATCAAAATCAGCCGTACGACCATTATCCATACGTGGCACATCCGTAATATCGCCTGGATTCACCCAGCGCTTCAAGATATCCACGTGCTTCGCATTGTGGTAACCAGCACCCATTAAGCTAGCATAGGCTCCATCGTAGATTTTACCTCCTACTTGATAAACCATCAAAGCAGATAATGAGAAGCCTTTGTAACGTAAGGATGTATTCACCGAACCTGTCAAATCTGGAATCGATGAACCATTGTACCAGAAACGAGCATTGGAAATATTGTTCGTTAAGGTATCTCCATTCGCTGTGATGCGTGAGTTCGCTGGAACGTAAGAAATCGCGCGGTATTCCGCTACACCGGTTTCCGGATTTACGCCTTTGTACTCACGTAACCAGTAGTCATAAAGTGAAGATCCCTCTTTCAACTTCTTCGTACCATCAATGATCTCCTTACTTTCAGCTGGCATCTTAGTGATTTTATTCTCCAAACGCGTTGCATTCAAATCAACATTCCAAACGAAATCTTTCGTTCTGATTAAATCAGCGCTTAATTGTAATTCGATACCACGGTTGTACATCGAACCAATGTTACGTGTCTCGGATCCAATACCCACTGATAATGGCAAGGGTACAGCAAAAATCAAGTTGGTCGACTGACGATCAAAATATTCAATCGTACCTGACAATCTGTTTTTGAACAAACCAAATTCCAAGGCTACGTCAAAAGCTGTATTGGTTTCCCACTCTAACGATTTAGAACCAAGAGATGATTGTAAGATACCTGGCTCGGTCGCATTGTTCCAACCCAAAGCATATAATGGTTGCCAAGCATAGTTGCTAATACCTCCATCATTACCTGTTTGTCCCCATGAACTTCTCAATTTCAAGTTATCGATGAACGAGATATTCTTGATAAAATCCTCTTGATCTAAACGCCAAGCAGCAGATACGGAGTAGAATGTACCCCAACGTTTATCCTGGTAGAATTTAGATGAACCATCACGACGAGCAGAGAATGAGGCAAAATATTTTGAATCATAATCATAGTTCAAACGCGAGAAGAAACCTTCCACACGACGAATGTCATATTGTGAGGTTAAGTTGGTCGTTGTCGTAAAGTTGATCAACTCATAGTTACCATCCAAAATTTGCTGCGAACGTGAACCATCCAATGAATTAGACACCAAGTTGTAGTTTTCATGACCTACCAAGGCATCCACATTGTGCTTTCCAAAGGAGTGATTATAAGTCAACAATTGAGATAAGTTGTAGTTGGTGATATTCTCAAACGTATTCGACGCACGACCCGCAGGAGCTCCGTCACCGATTTCCGGGTTACCGAAAACGATGGAGTTCGAGTTGGTGATATCCACACCTACGTTGTTGCTAAATTTGAAATCTTTTAAGAAAGAAATCTCTGCATACGCACGACCACCTAATAAGTTGCGACGGAAGAAGTTTTCGTTCAATTCCGTTTCAGCAACTACGTGACGACCACCATATTGTGGACGGTTAGATAAGCCTAATGCACTTAAGTTTCCATAGTCATAACGACGACGACCATTTTCCAATGTCAAGAATGAACCTGGTTTAGCAGGGTCATACGCATATACCGGATAGATCGGCGCCATACCACGTGTGAAGAAGAATGGATTCACGAATGAGGTTCCACCGTCTGCAGTCGATTGGTTCGATGTAGTAACCGTCGTATTCATGTTGGCACCCACCTTGAACCAATTGTTCATTTGGCTATTCACATTTAAACGAGCCGTAAAACGATCGTAATCCGATTTGATTTGATATCCTTTATCATTCAAATAAGAAACAGATAAGAAATAATCCGATTTACCATTGGATCCAGAGAAGTTGGCAGCCACTTCATCACGCACACCTTGACGCATAACTGCTTTCTCCCAATTCAAATCATCTAAATCATAAATCAATTTCGCATTCGGATTCAATTTACCATCCGTACCTACCAATTGCGCAAACGGAACATCGTATACGTTATAGCCTGTACCCACAATCGCTCCTAAACCTGCCGAAGCGGTTTGGTTAGCAGTTGCCAAAGCAACAGGACTAGCAGCACGATAAGCCAAGTTGTTACGATTAGCTTCCCACATTAATGGATAGTAATCCGCAGGACCCACACGGTCATACTCAGGTAGCGCACGTGTGTTGAAACCTTTCGTATACTTTACGTTGATCGAGTTTTTACCTTTAGCACCTTTCTTAGTCGTCACCATCACAACACCATTCGCAGCACGGGCACCATAAAGAGCAGTTGAAGCCGCATCCTTTAATACCGTGATTGTCTCGATGTCGTCATTGTTCAGGTTGGCAATACTAGCCGAATAGGGCACACCATCCACCACATAAAGTGGGTCGTTCGAAGAAGAAATCGAACCAAAACCACGAATACGAACGGCTGGAGCAGATCCAGGTTGACCTGAAGTTGTCGTAGTCGTAACACCGGGTGCAATACCTTCTAGGGCTTGACCAATGTTGGTAATCGGACGAACAGCCAATTTCTCAGCACCTACCTTTGCAGAAGAACCTGTAAATGAAGCTTTCTTCGCTGTACCAAACGTTGTTACAACAACTTCTTCCAATGCTTCCGCACTTGAGCTCAATTCGATGTTGACAACTGAACGAGCACCGACACGCACTTCTTGTGTCGTATATCCCACCGACGAAACAACCAAGGTGCTCGTTGGGGAAACCGTAATTTTGTAACTTCCATCCGCACCGGTGGTCGTACCACGTTGCGTTCCTTTGATGGAGATGTTTACGCCAGGTAATGGCATGGAGCCTTCGCCAGTAATTGTTCCACTAATTGCGCGATCTTGTGCAATCAAGGAAACAACGGTACTGAACAAGAAGACTAAAACGAGTAGTAATCTTTTTTTCATACTCTTGTTGATTAGTGTTGAATAAAATGATAAGTTATAAAATGAGTAAACTCACAAATTTGAAAAAAGTTTTCAAACTTGTGAGTTTAAAAAATGGGCAAACTAAATTGCCCATTTTCACTTATTTAACGGCAAATTATTTACCGATGCTCGGATTCGTTTGAACCTCAGACAACGGAATACCGAAGATATAACGTGGGTCAGATGGCTGAATCAAAGCACCCGCACCAAACGAGTTCAATGGCTCACCACGACGCAACACATCATTCGCACGGAAACCTTCCCCTAAGAATTCAATACGACGCTCCGTTAAGATCGCACGCACTACTGCTGCTTTTGTATCTAAAGCTGGGAAAACATAGGCGGCATCTGACCGACCGTGTACGGCTCTCAAGAGCGCAGTTGCACGAGTCAAGTTACCTGTTTCCGCTTCAGCTTCCGCCAAGTTCAACAATACTTCCGCATAACGGATGTTCGGTACGTAGTCGACGAATGGAGACACGCCACTAAACTTAGTCAAAGATGGAAATTTAGCGATTGGCGTTGTTGCAACCGTTAATTTCGTTTTACGGTCATCCGTGGCAGCAAACTGTGGATTATTATAAATACCTGTAGTTCCTGTATTTAAGTAGTATTCTACGTTCCCGTTTCCGCCATTCCAGTAATAACCTAATTGGTTTTGTGTACCTGGAGCATTCGTCGCATCCATTGGGAATGAGAAAATGGATTCCGTTGTTGTGAACGGAGCTTTGAACACGTTAGATACGTCGGTCTGCAAAGCGTGCGCCACACGAGTCGTTGAACGGAATGGTGCCGTCGGTGATACGATTTTATTCGCATCCGAAATTACACCGGCATAATCTCCCATGGCTAACTTGACACGCGTCTTTAAGGCGATCGCTGAATTCTTGTGTGCACGTGTTGTGTTCAACAAGGCGGTACCGTAAGAATCTGGTAATTCATTTTCTGCATCATTCAAGTCTTGTAAAACTTGCGCATAAATTTGAGCTACTGTGCTGCGAGGCAAGTCATTGTTAGCTGAAGAGGTCTCTCCTTTCAAACGCAACGGCAAACCAGCTGACGCACCTTTATCCAAGATATACGGTTTCGCAAAGAATTGTACCAATGAGAAATATGTCAAAGCCCGTAAGAACTTCGCCTCACCCCGGTAATTCGCTGCCAATGCAGGAGAAACTGCATTGGGGTTTTTCGCTAAACCCTCCAAAAACAAGTTGGTCCGGTTGATCGTCAAGTATCCCTGTACCCAGAAATTCGCTAAATACGAATCCGATGGATCCTGGTTACCTTGGTAAGTAGAATAACCCGTCACTGAGTTAGTCGTACGGTTCACCCAATCCTCGCCACGAATATCGTTGTAGATTAGGTAACGTCCCCCAAATAAAGAACCACTCTTAGCTGAGCCATATAGTCCATTTACTTGAGATAAAACACGCGCTGGAGTGTTGAATACCGTAGCATCCGACAAATCCAATTCTGGAACTGCGTTAAGAAATTCCTTATTGCAAGAGGAAACTGTCATGGCTAGGGCCACCGACAAGACTCCAATTTTTGTTGTGAATAATTTCATTTTATATCTACGTTAAAATTATAAACCAATGTTAATACCAAATGTGAAGTTGCGACCCTGTGGAATTGAGTTACGCTCAATACCCGAAGCCAAGTTAGAATCACCATTCGATGAAATCTCTGGATCAACTCCTAAGTAAGGGGTAAATAACAACAAGTTTGTACCCTGTGCGTATACACGTAATGAGGTAATTCCAATCGATGATAAATTGGCTGGAATTTTGTAACCTAACGTCGCCGTTTGCAAACGGATGAAATCACCTTTTTGAACATTGGCGTCAATCAAGAATGAAGAACCATTGGATACGTTATCCCCATAAACCGCTCTTGGAATATCTGTAATTTGCCCTGGCGTTTTCCAAGAATTCAAGACATCCACCGAGTTGTTCCATACACGTTGGTCACGCAAACCGGCTTGTGTACCGTTATAGATATAATTTCCGCCTGAGAACGTAAAGTTTAATCCTAAATCAAATCCTTTGTAACGGAATGTGTTATTGAAACCACCAAAGAATGTAGGCAAGGTATTACCCAAAATCTGTTGTTGGTTCGAGGGAGATGTTGTCGGTTTACCATCCAAGGTAGTCCAAGCATTAGCACCACCTAAGTGTGCATATTGAACTTTCGTTCCATCGCGTGTAATGTAAATACGACGACCATTGTCTGGATTAACACCACCTGTTTTAACACCATAAATTTGTGCCGCTGAATAGCCTACACGTGTGATGTTTGTGGTCTCTAAACCAGATGTTGCTGTTAAAATAGGTGTATTCTCATCTACTAATGAAGTCACCATATTTTCGTTGGTCGCAAAGTTCAAATTTGTTGTCCATACAAAACCACCCTTGTTGATCGGTGTTGCTGTGATGGCTAATTCGTAACCTTTGTTATACATCGAACCTACGTTCGCCAAGATTGAGTTTCCTGGGATACCCTTCGAAGGCGCTTGTGGCACGTTCAAAATCAAATTGTTGATATCCTTGTAGTAGTAGTTTGCCTCAACTTGAATTCGATCGTTCAAGAAGCTCACATCCAAACCAATGTTGGTTTGCGCAGATGTCTCCCACTTCAAATCCTTATTTCCTGCTTGATTAAACGCTAATGTAGGCGCCGCTCCATAAAGACCTGATCCAAATGTTGAGTAAGAACCGTAAGCATTCGGTACATTACCATTACCTACGATACCATAACTCGCCTTCAAACGTACATTGGATACTTTGTTTCCTAAGTTTAGTTTTTTGAAAAACTCCTCCTCCGAAATTGTCCAACCTAATGATGCTCCACCGAAATCACCGTAACGGTTTTCTTCGGATAAAGCCGAGTTACCATCACGACGGTAGTTGGCACTAAAGAAGTATTTACCCGCATAGTTATAGGAGAAACTAGCTAAATAAGCCTCATAAGCTACTTGGAAAATTCCATTACCCGCCGCTAAGTTCGTTCCAAAGTTTCCTTGGAAATCTGTGAAGAAGAAATCAGCCAAGGTTTGACGTTGCGCACCCCAGTTCAATACACGTGTTTTTTGAACATCTGAACCCGCTACCAATGAGAAATTGTGCTTGTCTGCTAATGTCAAGTTATACTGTAAGGTATTGATCCAGTTCCAGTTATCGGAACGAGCCGTGTTGTTGTAGGCGTCACCACCTGCTGACCAACCATCACCATTGTATGGATTGAAGAAACGGATGTTTTCCGTGTTTCGACGATCCCATGAGTAGCTCGTTTTTGCCGTTAAGCCTTCCGCTAAACGGAATTCCGCACCAATGTTCGCGATTAAACGTGTGTTCTCTGATGTGATTTTATCTAAATCACGAACGACCACTGGGTTCGGGAATTGAGCGGGTAATAAGTTATTCAAACGACCAACCGTATTGTTCTCTAAATTGTAAGAACCATCCGGCAAATAAGCTGGCAAGTTAGGTACTTGCGCCATCGCAATACGACCTAAACCGGATGTATTAAATGCACCACCGGCATTTGAACCCGACATAGGTGCTTTGTTGAAGGTATTTGAATAGTTAAAATTTGCTGTCAATTTCAACCATTTTGTTGCTTGGTGATCCATATTGAATCGACCCGAACGACGTTGGAAGCTATTGTTTTGCAAGAAACCATCCTGATCTGAATAGCCTGCTGAAAAGTAATAATTCGTCTTATCGGTACCTCCATTAATCGTCATGTTGTGATTTTGAGAAAAAGCCGTACGATAAACCTCTTTGAACCAATCCGTATCGATTAATGAACCGTCAGGATTGTAATTCGGAAGGAATGATTTATTCTCCGCATTCCGTTGAGAAGCTGCAATCGCATTTGGGTTCGCTGCTAAGGCATTAGCAATCGCCATATTTTTGTGATCCATGTATTGTTGCGCGTTTAACACATCCGGTAAACGAACCGCATCAGAAATACCTGCCCATGAATCAATCGATACTTTGGCCTTGCCTGTTTTACCACGTTTTGTTGTGATTAATAAAACACCCGCACCTGCACGTGAACCGTAAATTGCCGCAGACGCCGCATCTTTCAATACGTCGATCGACTCGATGTCCGACGGGTTAATATCCGCTAAGGGGTTATTGGTCGTTGAGTTCGCTGATACGTTATCCGTAGAAATAGGTATACCATCGATTACGACCAAAGGAAAGGAGCTCAAAGAAAGTGAACTCAAACCACGAACACGGATTACCGGCGGGTTGTTCAACAAACCATTGGGCTGTGTGATGTTCACACCGGCTGCTTGTCCTGTCAAACCTTGTGAGAAAGATTGAACGGGACGTTCCGCAATGGAAGCCGCTTTCACCGTTGACGCAGCTCCGGTAAACTCTTGACGTTTCTTGGTACCGTATCCCACGACTACGACCTCAGATAATTGTTGGTTGTCCGTTTGCAATTGAACATCAATCACGGAGCGTGAACCCACGGCAACTGTTTGTGAATTAAATCCCACAAAAGAGAACACCAACGATGCCCCGTCTGCTACGGTAATTTTGTAGGTTCCGTCAGCTGCCGTGCTTGTTCCTTTCGAAGAACCTTTTGCACTGACACTAACGCCCGGCATGCCACTTCCATCTTCCGATGAAGTTACTTTACCGGTAACTTGCCTTGTTTGGGCGAATAATGAGCTGACAACAGCCATTATCAAGACCCAGGAGAGTACTAGTTTTTTCATGTTGTTTAGTTTAATGAATGAAAACAAAAATAATATGACAAACCCCCAAACACCTGAAAATGTTTATAAAAGTTCGTTATTATACTCATAAGGCGAAAGAATATTTGGCAAACAAAAAGGGCGGCCTAATGGCCGCCCTTTTTAAAAATCAATAAAATTTATTGATTAGTTCTTATCCCAGAACAATTTAACCGTGTACAAGTCACCACCTACTGCAGATGCAGCAGCCGTATAATTTGCACCGTTCAATGTTTGCTCAAATGATGGGTATGAGAAACGAGTTGGGAAGCTTGTCAACTTCGCGTTAACTGGAGCCGCAATTTTTGGTTGATCCAAACGACGGATCTCTGTCCAACCCTCGTAAGGACGGTTGTAAAGAGCGATCCACTTTTGCGTACCAATTTTTTGCTTCCAATCGCCTGCAGCAGTTGCATAAGCAACTTCTGGTTGAGCTAAGTAAGCAGCAGCGTCAGCCGCTGTTCCACCCCAGTACAAGATCGATGCTGTAATCGCATTGTTGTAGTGAGATTCAGCAGTACCTGCTACAGAGAAACCTCTTTCTTTTGCTTCTGCACGTAAGAATTCTGTTTCTACGTAATCAGCTAATACGTAAGGAGCAGCTGCATCAATGACTTTCGCACCAGCGCGAGAGAAATCAACGAACGTATTTGCCTTACCTACGATACCCCCTGCATAAACACCTGAATTATTCTTCGAGAAGAAAGCAGATGTACGTGGATCATTCCATCCCAATAACTTATCCATCAAGTCTTTCGCAGCGATGTAATCTTGACGACCACCTGTTACGATATCCACATACAATGGGTTTTGGTTTGGAGAAGCTGAAAGGAATGTAAACAACCCATTATCAGCAGCAGCCGAGATCGCACCCGCATCGGAAGACTCAGCAGCAGTTTTCGCAGCAGCAGCATCTACATCAGCTAATACCATACCCAATTTGAAACGCAAAGTGTTCGCAAATTTAACCCATTTCGCAGCAGAACCTTTGTAAACTAAATCTTCACCCGCAGCGAATGATGTAGCATTAGGGTTGATCGCAGCGATGTCCTTGTTCAAACGAGCTAACAAATCAGCTGAAATGGTTTTCGCATCGTCATATTTAGGAAACAAAATAGACGAATTAATTGACTCCGTGTAAGGAATATTACCATACGTATTAACTAAAATACTGTATGAGTAAACTTCCATGATATCCAAGATCGCCAATTTATTCGCTTTCTCAGCTGGAGCAATCGATGCATCTGCATTGATTAAACGAGCCGACTCACGTAAATCCGCGATAACGTCACGGTACATCGTTGTCCACCAACCATTTGGAATCGCACGAGTATTGAAATCATATTGTGCTTCATCTTGGTATACAGCCATCGCCCAATGCGAAACTGTAAAACGGAATACGTTTGTATTCACACTCGCAGATGCCAAAGTACCTGCAAGGGTCTTCACGGCATTTGAAAACAAGGTCGGAGCAGGAACTGCCGCAGGCCTTTTGGTCTCAATATTCAATTGAGAGATGTCACTTGTACAAGCTGCAAATAAAACTAACAGCGGTACAAAAACGATTAATATTCTTTTCATCATTATAAAATTTTAGGATGATTAAAATAACAACTTAACGTTAAATCCGATAGAACGAGTTGTTGGATAAGCTCCAGATTGGTATCCTTGAATGTTTCCTGAAGATAAGTTCTCCTCTGGATCCGAATAAGGAACAAATTTCTGGATGATCCAAAGGTTTCTACCGAATAACGATAAATCAACTCCTTTTACACCACCTAATTTACGAACGATTGAGCTAGGCACTGAGTAAACGATGTTTGCCTCACGTAACTTAATGTAAGATGCGTCATAAACGAATGCAGCTGCAGGATTATAGGCATAACCAAATGTACCATAATCGTTTTCTACACGGATATCATTCTTCGTACCATCGGCTTTTACACCTGGCATGATCACACCACCACCTTCAGCGATTGTGTTACGAGAAGGATTTCCCTTATCGTTCAAGCCAGCTGACTCAGCTAATACACCTGTTGCAGCTCCGTAGTATTGATCCAATGAGAATACATTACCACCTTGCTTGATGTCAATTAAGAAGTTGAATGTCAAATTCTTGTAACGGAATGAGTTATTCACACCACCAATCCAATCTGGATTTACATTACCAATGTTGTTGGTTGTCGTAGTCGTTATGTCATACCGTCCATTCGCCTTAACCAATTTCTCGCCATTCAATAATTTCCAAGTCTTTCCTTGGATGATACCGTATGGTTGACCAACTGTTGCGTTGAAACTCACACCACCTTGGAAAGTAGCTAATTGTAAGTTTTGGCTTCCGTTGTACAAGCTCAATACCAATGAATTGTTTTTCGTGAAGTTCACGTTTACATTCCATGAGAAATCAGCCGTCTTGATTGGGTTAGCAAATAAGCTTAACTCAAGACCCTTGTTCTCAATATTACCCGCATTCACGTACGTTGACGAGAATCCTGTCGCTGTTGAAACAGACGCTGGCATAATTTGATCCAAGGTATTTGTTTGATAGTAAGTCAAATCAAATCCTAAACGGTTTTGCATAAAGGCCATTTCTAAACCAATCTCACGAGATTGTGTTTGCTCTGGCTTCAAGAATGGATTGTTTTGCGTACTTGGTGCAGAGAACAAGATTGTCGAACCAAACGGAGCTGGTTGATCATATACGTTCTTGATTGCGCCCCAAGGTGCATCATTACCTACAGTAGCGTAGTTAACACGTAATTTTCCTGAAGTCAACCAAGGCAAATCCTTGAAGTGCTCAGAGAAATTCCAGCTAGCAGCACCTGAATAGTACAAGTAAGCATTGTTCGCTACAGGTAAAGTAGACGACTTGTCTTGACGAATGGTTCCGTCTAAAGTCAAGAAGTTCTTGTAAGACAAAGTTACACCACCAAACACACCAAATACTTCACGTGGCGTATAAGATTCGGATGGAGCAGCAACTGTACCTTTTGAGTTAGCTACTGAATACAAACCTGGCACGATCAATCCACCGTTTGTGGCAGCAGAGATTGAACGAGAATATGATTTACGTAAGTTCAAACCAGCTAAGGCCTTCACATTGAAATCAGTAAATACCGTTTTATCGAAATTCGCTAATAAATCATAGTTCGTTTCGTTAAACGTACGGTCAAAACGGCTATAAGATGCTGCAGCTTGAGAACCTACTGCAATGCGCTCCTCTTGGAATTCGTTGTAGGTATCTAAAGTTACACGACCCATCAAATTCAAATAGTCAGTAGCCTTGTAGTTCAACATCGCATTTCCGAAAATACGAGAACGTGTATCGTTCTGATAATTTTGGTAACGAGTCCAGTAGTAGTTATCTGTGTAGATTGGCTTCAAACCAGCTGCTGTCGAAGGATCACCCCAGTTCCACGTAATGTTTTGGTTATTACGGAAATAAGCAGCTTTTTGATCTTGAATATCTACGTTCGTTTGATACCACTGACGGAAGTTTTGGTTAACGTTCAATCCGTTATATCCAGAACCATAACGACCCAAACCATCCACAGTAGAGAAGTTAGCCGTTGCCGACGCAGTCAATTTGTTATTAATGTTATAAGAACCCCCTAAGTTGATGATGTTCTTGCTAACCACTGAGTTTGGCAATGTACCACGCTCTTCGTTGCGCGTAAATCCTAATTTGAATGTACCCTTATCATTCGCACCATCTAATTGGATTGCTGTGTTGTTTGAAATAGCCGTCTCATAGAATGATACTGGCGTATTCTTCGCAGCTGCCCATGGGCTAGTCTTCATGTAATTTGGACCTGCTGGATCAAATGAATCCCAAGTATAAACTGGACGGTTGTCAAATTTCACACCATAGGAAGCATCTTCCGCTGTTGGAACAACATAATCCTTCGTTCCATCACCATTTACGTCAAAATACAAGAAACCATCTTTTTGGTAAGGATCTGAATAACCCGCACCATATTGGTTTTGGTAAGTTGGGAACGTAGTTTTGTCAATTGTACCTACTGTCAAACCAGCGTTAATTGACAATCCTAAACCACGCTTCGCCTTCTTTGTTTGGATCATGATGACACCATTCGATGCACGAGAACCATAAAGCGCAGTTGCCGCAGCACCTTTCAATACCGTCATAGACTCGATATCATCTGGGTTAATATCCGCAGCAGCATTACCATAATCGTATCCACCACGACCGGTTTGTTGGTTACCCGAGTTCTTATTCGTGTTATCGATAGGTACACCATCCACTACGAATAATGCTTGGTTGTTTCCTGTCAATGACTTGTTACCACGAATAACGACGTTTGTAGAACCACCGATTGTGTTACCTTGCGTAATTTGCAAACCTGCTACTTTACCAGAAAGTGCTTGGAATGCATTACCTGTACGTACACGAGTCAATTCATCCCCCTTCACTTGCTGAGCAGCATAAGGTAATGAGTTTTTCGTACGCGTTAAACCCAAGGCAGTAACAACTACTTCATTTAACTCAGACGCATCTGCCGCTAATGAAACGTTAACTACGGATTGGCTTCCTGCTGAAATAGATTGTTGCTTGTATCCCACAAAGCTGAATACTAAAACAGAACCTTCGCCAACAGCGATTTTGTAAGATCCATCAGGACCCGTTGTTGTACCACGAGAGGTACCTTTTAGGCTGACACTAACTCCGGGTAGAGCAGAACCATCCTCTGAAGCCGTAACTTTACCAGTTACTTGCCTTGTTTGAGCAAATAATGAACTAGACACAGTCATTATCATTACCCAAATGAGTAAGAGTTTTTTCATGTTGATTAGTTTAATTAATGAAAAAAATAAAAATAATTAATAATTAGTCCGGCAAATTAGGAATTTTCTGAGAAAGCCCAAAGAAAATGCAAAAAAAATAGGGGTTTCCTATTCGGAAACCCCTATAAAACCTAACAGAACCAAATCTTATTTTGGATTCTTTAAAGGTGCACTACCCGCTCCTGCTGGATTGTTAGCCAATTCATTGTCTGGCACATCCCAATAGTCTAAGTAGTTGTATTTAATGGTTGCGTTTTTCGAGATCGATGAACCATCTTTCGAGATAACCACAGCTCCTGTACGACCATTATCCAATACACCCCAACGGCGTGCATCGTAGAATGATAAACCACGGAAAGCTAAAGCCACACGACGCTCTTTACGCAATTCTTCTTTAACAGTTGCAGCATCTGTCGAAGCAATCGGCGCGATACCCGCACCTTGGTAAGCACGAACCGCGTTGATGCTTGCAGCTGCACCAGCTACATCGCCAGTCCATAATTTCGCTTCTGCCTTCATCAATTCGTTCTCTTCGTAGCTACCTGCTAAATAAAGAACACCAGCACCAGCCGTACGGTTTGCATAAACCATTACCCCTGGAATTCCTGTTCCCTTATCTACGATTGCCCAACGCGTATTAAATGCATTTCCACGGTCAGCGTTTCCAATCCAAGTGTTGTATTGCTTGAAGTTGTTTGCTAAACGTTGGTCACCTGCATTGAAATCCTGAATCAAACGCTCAGAGATTTTGAAGGTTCCACCTGATGCGTTCGAACCTACTGCACGTGCCGCAACATTGTAGTTGGACGCTGAGAAAATATCACCGTTTGCATTGGTTGTTCCTGCAAATACAGGATCTGATGCACCAACTCCAGCATTCGCTAAAGTCAAAATTTGACCCCATTGCGCTGCCGTCATTGTAGCTGTTGGTGTGTTAACCAAAATATTACGAGCCTTCAATGTGTTGATATTCTTAACCCATTGTGCACCCGATGGAACACCCCCCTTTTCATTTTGGAAGAAATCTGGAATCAAGCTACCTAAAA
>Ga0228702_1000112_pt1 | contig 72912 bp, 67 predicted proteins | sample McNCre217_Aug_MG_2_FD_178018 | JGI IMG/M metagenome (GOLD analysis project Ga0228702, IMG submission 178018) | Freshwater microbial communities from McNutts Creek, Athens, Georgia, United States - 20-17_Aug_MG | ecosystem: Environmental > Aquatic > Freshwater > Creek | place: USA: Georgia... | reverse complement strand
AACCATCATGGATAGAACCGCAATTGCCAAAGCGATAGGAATCGTAAAAAGAATGATAGTTCTTAAAACTTTAAATAAGCCGACTCCAGCGCTTTGCCAGATAACCATTTCAGAGTCTTTGTACCAACGATTTAAGACAATTAAAGTGGCTATGAATAACGATACGGCTAAAAGAATGGCTAGGTAATTAATAATGCCTAGGCCCATTAATACCACCACATCCTTGGGGTTGATCGTGCCACCAGCTGCATCAGCTAGGGTGCGAATCATTAAATTGGTTAAAACGAGAGTCACTAGAACCATAAACACCACGCCGGTGGTGAAGGCTAGTTCTTGTCGAAGGGCTCTCGTAAAAATCATAAAAATCTAAGCTAGGTGATAATGAAGGTTATCAGAAACTTCCCTTGCACGAAGGAAAAGCACATGGAATGTAGCACGAAAATATTTGGAGAGGGCGCTTTAGGGTTGAAAGCCCAAATGGCAACGGTAACAGGCTGTTTGGTGGTAGCTTTTAAGGGCGAACACCTCCAAAACCCCAAAAAGCTAGGTGGGGATTTGCATACTCTTAATTTGGCGACTCATGGTGCCATTGCTAGAGCTGTTTTAGCAGGAGATTTGGAGTCTAAACCTGGCAGTTCTCTGCTTTTAAACGCAACTGACGCTTGGTCTCAGGCCGGGTTAAAGGCTGAGCGATTGTTATTACTCAGCATGGGGGAATCACCTAAGGCTAGCAAAAATTCTGAAAAATCTCATGCGGCTGACTTTGCAAAATGGTTACAGGCTGGGTTGAAGGTTTTGGTTGCTACTCCTGCAAAAGATGCTTTATGGGTCTTTGAAGAGCTTTTGGCAAAAGATGCTTTATCTCAGGTGCGTTTATTAACGCAATTTGCTAGAGAGCAGTTATATAAATTTGGTGCTCGTCACCCTCAATTTAAGACTAAGCCAGTTGAAAAGCATCCTAAGTTGGCTAAGTTGACCATAGCATGCCAAGCAAAAAATAGTAAGGCATTGCAAAAAGCAGTAGCTGAGGGTCTAGCAATTGCAAATGGTATGGATTTAACAAAAGATTTAGGTAATTTGCCGCCTAATATCTGTACGCCAAGTTATTTGGCTCAAACTGCTAAGAAGTTGGCAAAAGACTTTGGGCTAAAGGTAGATGTTTTAGGCCGCAAAGAAATTGAAGTCTTAAAAATGGGCGCATTTTTAGCAGTCACTCAAGGTTCTATTGCTCCACCACAATTCATTGTGTTGCGTCATCAAGGGGGTGCAGTTAAAGAGGCTCCTGTCGTATTGGTTGGTAAGGGTATTACTTTTGACACAGGTGGTATTTCATTAAAGCCTGGCGAAGGTATGGATGAAATGAAGTACGACATGTGTGGTGCTGCTTCCGTATTAGGTACGATGCGCGCCATTGGCGAGTTGAAGCTAAAACGCAATGTCATTGCAGTCATTCCAACTTGTGAAAACATGCCATCTGGTCATGCAACTAGACCAGGCGATATTGTGACCAGTATGTCTGGTCAAACGATTGAGATTTTGAATACTGATGCTGAAGGTCGTTTAATTCTATGTGATGCGTTAACTTATGTGGAACGCTTTAAACCAGCAGCAGTTATTGATATTGCTACCTTAACGGGTGCTTGTGTAATTGCTTTGGGTGCCGTTCACTCAGGGTTGTTCTCTGATGATGATGCACTCGCTGAGGGTTTATTGAGCGCAGGTCGTCAGTCTCAGGATACGGTATGGCGTATGCCTTTAGATACCGCTTATCAAGATCAACTGAAGTCTAACTTTGCCGACATGGCTAATATTGGTGGGCGTCCAGCTGGTAGCATAACAGCTGCATGTTTCTTATCAAGATATACAGAAAAGTACACATGGGCTCATTTGGATATTGCAGGCACGGCTTGGAAGAGTGGTGCTGCAAAAGGTGCAACAGGCCGACCAGTACCGTTGTTAGTTAATTATCTTTTGACTTAAGGGCGGTTGAGAAGATTCATGGCCCGAATTGATTTTCATAGTCAGGTAAACAACAAGCCTTTATATAGTTGCCGTTTGATCCGTAAGATTATGGCAAGTCCTAACCCTGAGATTCCAATGCGCAATGTCGTGGTGGTTGGATCAAAAGACTTCTTGCGTCAATTAGATGAGCAATTGTGGAGTTTTAGCACAGTAGATTTCTTGCCTCATGCTTGGGGTCATGATGATTTTGCTGCTGAAACTCCTGTTGTTTTCGTTGAGAGTTTTGAGGCGCAAGAGTTGGACTATTTACCTCATGGTGATGTCTTGATTCATGTGGGCCGTGAGTTGCCTCAGTCAGTAGAGGCATTGGCAGCTAGATTCCCTCGTATTGTTGAAATTGTTTCTACAGATGAGGAAGATAGACAGGCGGGACGTCAACGTTATAAAGCCTATCGTGAGCAAGGTCATGAGTTGCATAACTTTGATCAAACGGGTCAATAAACGATTACATTAAAAATATTTAAAACATGACACTGATTCATCCACAATTTGATCCGGTCGCTATTGCTATTGGCCCAGTTTCCATTCATTGGTATGGCTTGATGTATTTAATGGCTTTTGCGCAATTTTTGTTACTTGGCAATCTACGTTTAAAGCAGGCACATATCAAGAGTGCGGGGCTGACCTATAAAGACCTAGAGGATATTTTATTTGCGGGGGTGGCAGGTGTTATTTTGGGTGGGCGCCTTGGTTACATTCTGTTTTATATGCCAAGCCATTACATGGCGCATCCTTTAGATATTTTTAAGGTATGGGAGGGTGGTATGTCTTTCCATGGTGGCTTCTTAGGTGTATTGGTCGCTATGTGGTGGTCAGCTAAGAAACACCAAAAAACATTTTTTGAAATTACTGATTTAATTGCGCCGCTTATTCCTGTTGGTTTAGCTTTTGGCCGTTTAGGTAATTTTATTAATGGAGAGTTGTGGGGGCGTCCTACAGATCTTCCATGGGCTATGATTTTCCCTCAGGCTGGGGATTTGATTGCGAGACATCCCTCACAACTTTACCAATTGGCGGGAGAGGGGCTTTGCTTAGCTTTGATGTTGTGGTGGTATGCCTCAACCCCTAGAAAGCCTGCACAGGTCTCTGGGTTCTTTTTATTGGGTTATGGCGTATTTCGTTTCTTGGCGGAGTTTGCCCGTGAGCCAGATAATTTCTTAGGCCTCTTATCTTTGGGCCTTTCTATGGGTCAATGGCTTTCTATCCCTATGATTATTATGGGAATTGTTCTGGTTTTTAAGAAATATCAGTAGTTTCCCTTGATTCTTAAAATTTAGGGTTAGCACCAATATTATGTGTTTTGTATACAAAATACATTTATGGGTATGACATTAAAAATCATCAAACCAGCCCTTTATGTAGAAGTTACTGAGCGTTTGCGCTCCATGATCGCTAGTGGTTTTTTGGAGCCAGGATCTTGGGTTGATGAGCAAAAACTAGCTGAAGATTTAGGCGTATCGAGGACACCGTTTAGAGAAGCTATTCGTATTTTGGCTTCAGAAGGTCTGTTGCGTATTGAGCCACGTAGAGGTTGTTATGTGACTCAATTAACAGAAAAAGATTTAGACGATATTTTCCCGATTATGGCCATGTTAGAAGGGCGCTGTGCTTTTGAGGCTGCTCAAAGAGCCACTGATAAAGATATTCATTCGTTGGAAGCTTTGCATGGGAAATTAGAAAAACATGCCCAGGCTAAAAATATTGATGAGTATTACGAGACTAATAGAAAAATACACATCGCCATACAAAATCTAGCGGGTAATGAGTGGTTAAGCCGTATGTTGCAAGATATGCGGAAAATTTTAAATTTATCAAGACATCGTAGTTTGCATGGCAAAGGGCGTATTGCTGAGTCTTGCGCGGAACATTTATCAGTGTTTGCAGCGCTGAAGGCAAGGGACCCATTGGCTGCAGAGGTCATGATGAAAACGCACATTATGCGACAGCGTGATGTCTTGAAAAATCTAGTGCCGGGGCAGGTGGCATCATGATTTTAGATAAGATCATTAAAGCTCGGCATATGAGCAAAACAGTTAATGCCACAAAGAAGTTGTTATCAGAGCGTGGTGAAGCGAATGGCGCAAGTATGGCTAGTGATGTGATCGAGAATTACCAAACACTCGATGATGATCAGAAGAGTCAATATTTCCATTATTTGGCTGAAAAATTTAATCCTAGCCCTGCAGATGTTTTAAGTGCTGCGCAAATGTATGCAGAAGCACCCAATGCTGACAATTTAATTTGGTTAATGCGAGTATCGGAAGCTCCTCGACAAGAGTTGTTGCGTCGTTTAAATCGTGCACCTGGTGGTACGAGCATGATTATTGATATGCGTCGGCAATTATTGAAGGCGTTAAATAAAAAGCCTGAATTAAAGGCGGTTGACGCTGATATGCAGCATTTATTGAGTTCTTGGTTTAATCCGGGCTTTCTAAAAATGCATCAAGTCGATTGGAAATCACCCGCAGATATTCTTGAGAAAATTATTCAACATGAAGCCGTTCATGAAATTGATGGCTGGGATGATTTGCGTAGAAGGCTTCAGCCTGATCGTCGTTGTTTCGCTTTCTTTCATCCGCAATTATCTGAAGAGCCTCTGATATTTGTTGAGGTGGCGCTTTTGCCAGATATTCCTGATTCTATTGGCCCGTTGGTCGATAAGAAATCAGCACCCGTTGAACCTAGCCAATTTAAGTGCGCTATTTTTTATTCAATTAGTAACTGTCAGCCTGGTTTAAGAGGGGTATCCATGGGGAACTTCCTTATTAAACGGGTAGCAGAGAGTTTGAAGAAAGAATTTCCATCTTTAAAAACATTTTGTACTTTGTCTCCTATCCCTGGTTTTATTGAGTGGTTAAGCTCAGGGGTTGGTCTTGGCTTGGCTGATTTAAAGCCAGCTGTTGTGGAAAAGTATCAGCAGGCATTACATGTACTCGATTTGAAAAAAGTATCTTGGAATGAGCGAGTTCATTCAGGATGGCATCCAGATACTTGTTCTATTAAAGAGCGTGAGGCTTTAGAAAGTTTGTGCGCTATTTATTTGATGCATTACTCACCTAAGAGAGGCGGTAATTCCGTGGCCAAATTCCATTTAGGTAACGGCGCCAAATTACACAGAATTAACTGGGCAGGAGACTTGTCAAAAAAAGGTATTAAGCAATCAGCAGGTTTGATGGTGAATTACCTATATGACTTAGAAAAAGTGGAAGATAACCACGAGCGTTTTGTTAATGGAGAAGTAATTTTCTCAAGAGCAGTGTCACAAAAAATAGTGTGATTTTTCAAAAATTTAACAGTGGGGCGAGGAGAAGAAATGACTACAAATAATAAAGTTGATGATTTACGCAGAAAGTTACTATTAGGTGCTTCTGCATTGCCTTTTGCTAGCATGGGTTCTTATGCTTGGGCCGCAGATGCGAATGTTAATTTAAAGATTTCTCATCAATTCCCTGGTGGCACTATTTCTCAGGGGGATTTTAGAGATCGTCTTTGCAGAAAATTTGCCTTAGAAGTTGAGAAGAAATCTAAGGGAAGTATGAAGTTGCAGGTATATCCTGGTTCATCTTTGATGAAAACAAATGCGCAGTTTGGCGCTTTGCGTAAAGGCGCATTAGATTTATCGCTTGTACCACTGCCTTATTCAGGTGGTGAGGTGGTTGAGACGAATATTGCTTTGATGCCAGCCCTAGTGACTAGCTATGAGCAAGCTATGAAGTGGAAAAATGCCGAATGCGGCCGAATGCTTGCAAAAATTTTGGAAGAAAAAGGTATTGTTATTCTGAGTTGGGTTTGGCAAGGCGGTGGTATTGCTAGCAGAACAAAGGCTCTGATTAATCCAGATGATGCTAAAGGGATGAAAATTCGTGGCGGTAGCCGAGAGTTTGATTTGATGTTGAAGGCTGCGGGTGCATCTGTTATTTCTCTTCCTTCAAATGAGATTTATGCGGCTATGCAAACGGGTGCTATGGATGCAGCCTTTACCTCATCAACTAGCTTTATCTCTTTCAAATTAGAAGAGCTAAGCAAGCATTTCACGAGTGCTCGTAATCGTTCTTATTGGTTCATGTTGGAACCCCTCATGATGTCTAAGCAAATATTTGATGGCCTATCTAAGGAGCAACGTGACATCTTGATGTCTGTCGGTGCTGATATGGAGAAGTTTGGTTATGAATCAGCCAAAGCAGATGATAAGTTAGCGGCTAGTGTCTATGCAAAAGCAGGCAGCAAAGTTTATGACTTAGATGATGCTGTGATTAAAAAATGGCAAGAGATTGCTCGTCAAACGGCTTGGAAAGATTTTGCTGAACGTAGCCCAAGTTGTGCAGCATTGTTAAATGCGGCAGAGAAGTTGATTTAATCATGTGTCATTTATTTCAAATGGTTCAGACGATATTAGAGCGGGTTAATCGACTGATGCTATTGCTAGGCTCTCTTGCATTAGGGGCTGCTGCCTTAATACTTAGTTATAGCGTGATCTCTCGAGCTTTTTTTAATGTCCCAACTGACTGGGAAGATGAGGCAGCCGTTTTTTGTCTAGTGGGCGTGACATTTTTGTGTAGCGCCTATGTTCAACATAAGCGTGGTCATATTGGTATTTCTGCTATTACCAATAGTTTGCCAAGAAGAGTTGAGCAATTAAGGGTTTTCTTGACTGATGCCTTGTCGTTTTTATTTTGCGCATTCTTTTCATGCAAATCTTGGACGCTTTGGCATGAGGCTTGGGCAGATGGTTATGTGACATCTTCATCTTGGGGGCCACCTCTGAGTATTCCTTATGGGATGATGGCTTTAGGCATGACGCTTCTGAGCATCCAAATTTTTGTTCAAACTTTGGGGCATGTATGTCCTTCGGCGAAGGGGCGCTAATCATGTCAATACTTGCGTTGGGTTTACTATTTATTGCCGTTACCTTGCTGATTATGTTTTCAGGTATGCCAATTGCTTTTTCATTGGGTACGGTAGCTTTAATTTTTATGTTTTTCTTTATGCCGGCATCTTCTTTAGATACGATTACTCAAAACGTCTATGAAGAAATGGCTAGTATTACGCTTCTATCTATTCCACTGTTCATTATGAAGGGGGCGGCTATTGGTCGTTCTCGCGCTGGACAAGATCTATATGGAGCTTTACACGTTTGGTTAGGTAAAGTGCCTGGTGGTTTAGGTGTCGCTAACGTTCTTGCTTGTGCATTATTCGCTGCTATGGCAGGCTCAAGTCCTGCTACTTGTTCTGCGATTGGTAGTGCGGGTATTCCAGAAATGCGTAAGCGTGGCTATTCACCGGGTTTTGCAGCAGGTGTGATTGCAGCGGGTGGCACATTAGGCATTTTGTTGCCGCCATCTATCACTATGATTCTTTATTCGGTGGCTGCTGAACAATCTTTGGGCCGTTTATTTTTAGCAGGGATTGGCCCTGGTATTTTGTTGGTCGTTCTTTTTTCTTTTTATACCGTCTGGCAGTTCCATCGTGAATACAAACATGCTTTGGCAACATTTAAGCAAGGTACTCCTGAACCGGAAATATTGAAAAGAGAAACTTATACGATGCAGCAAAAGATGAATTCGCTGCCTAGAGTGCTTCCGTTTCTTGTGTTGTTGATTGGTGTGATGGTCGCTTTATATGGTGGTTTTGCAACGCCATCAGAGACGGCTGGTTTGGGTGCTGTTCTAGCTTTTGTATTGGTTGCAGGTATTTACAAAATGTGGCGCATTCGTGATTTGTCACCATTGCTAGAGGCGACGATTAAAGAATCAACGATGTTGATGTTCATTATTGGCATGTCTTTGTTATTTTCTAATGTGATGAGCCATTTGCATCTTAGTCAATCTGCTGCTCAATGGATCGTCGATTTGGAGCTTGGGCGCTGGGCACTACTAACGGCGATTTTATTTTTGGTGATTATTCTTGGCTTTTTCTTGCCACCAGTCTCAATCATCTTAATGACTGCTCCAATTGTTTTGCCGCCATTACGAGCTGCTAATTTCGATTTGGTTTGGTTTGGCATTGTTATGACCATTGTGATGGAAACAGGATTAATACATCCGCCAGTTGGCCTAAATATTTTTGTGATTAAAAATATTGCGCCAGATATCCCACTTAATAAAATTATTTGGGGTGTTCTGCCATTTGTCATCATTATGTTGTTATCTGTTGTGTTGCTTTGTCTTTTCCCAGAGATTGCAACAGGTCTTGCTAACTTCGTGATGGGCCCAGTGTTGGCCAGATAATTAAAAAGAGAATTCAATGAATCTATATAAATTATTGGAAACAGGATTTCCAAAAGATCAATCAGCTTGTGCGATTGAAACTCATGACGGTTTGTATTACAGCTGGGGAGACTTAAATAAAGCCACATCTAAGATGGCTAATCTTTTAGCGAACCTTAAGTTGCCTGAAGGCTCTAGAGTGGCGGTGCAGGTTGAAAAATCACCTGAAGCTTTATTTTTATATTTGGCTACTTTAAAAGCTGGTTTAGTGTATTTACCTTTAAACACTGCTTATCAGTCCGCTGAAGTGGAGTATTTTTTAGGTAATGCGGAACCTGCTGTGGTGGTGTGCAGCCCTAAAAATCTATCTTGGGTTTCTCAAGTGGCTAAAAAAACAGGGACCAAGCACGTATTCACATTAGGTGAAGATAGAACGGGAACTTTACTAGAGAAAGCGGCTGCTTTACCTGATACATTTAAAACTGTTAAGCGCTCAGATGATGATTTGGCTGCCATCTTGTATACCTCAGGTACGACTGGCCGTAGCAAGGGAGCGATGCTCACGCATGGCAACTTAGGCAGTAATGCAAAAGTATTGCAGAAGTTTTGGGCTTGGAAAAAAGGTGATGTGCTGTTGCACGCTTTACCTATTTTCCATGTGCATGGCTTATTTGTAGCTTCACACGGCGCTTTATTAAATGGCAGCAAAATGATTTGGTTGCCGCGCCTAGATACCAAGGAATTAATTAAACATATGCCACGCTCAACAGTCATGATGGGCGTGCCAACATTCTATGTGCGTTTGTTATTAGATCCTACGTTCACAAAGAAAACTGCAAAAAATATGCGTTTATTTATCTCTGGTTCTGCACCATTGCTAACGGAGACATTTAACTCATTTAAAGAAAGAATTGGTCAAACCATTCTAGAGCGTTACGGTATGAGTGAGACTGTGATGCTTGTGTCGAACCCTTATAAAGGTGATCGAGTTGGAGGTTCTGTCGGTTTGCCATTGCCACAAACAAAAGTTCGCGTTAGAAAAGATGATGGTTCTTTATGTGGCGTGAATGAGATTGGTAATGTCGAGGTAAAAGGGCCAAACGTCTTTAAAGGTTATTGGCGCATGCCTGAAAAAACCAAAGAAGAATTTACTTCTGATGGTTGGTTTAAGACGGGTGATGTCGGGCGTTGGGGCGGAGAAACCAGTGCCGGTAAAGTGCCTAGTGATTACTTATGCATAGTAGGTAGAAGTAAAGACTTAATTATTTCTGGTGGTTATAACGTTTATCCAAAAGAAATTGAAAGTTTCATTGATGACATGCCAGGTGTGGATGAGAGTGCGGTCGTTGGTGTGCCGCATCCAGATTTTGGTGAAGCTGTCTTAGCTGTTGTGGTCGCTAAGCCAGGTGCTAAGTTACATGCAGAGGCGATGATTGCTGAATTGAAAGGCAAGATTGCCAACTTCAAAGTACCTAAGCGCGTGATTGTTGTGCCTGAACTCCCTAGAAACGCTATGGGGAAGGTTCAGAAAAATATACTGCGCCAAACTTACGCCAATTAACCTACTTGCTTTGCTAAAGGCCTAGAGTACGGAGATACTCAGGCCTTTGTAAAGCATGTAGGCAGCTAGGCAAAATAAAACAATCGCAAATATCTTTTTTAGTTGAGCAACATTTAATTGGTGGGCAGCTTTAGCGCCTAGTGGTGCTGTTAATACGCTAGCAATCGCAATAGATGCCAACGCTGGTAGGTAGACATACCCCAGAGATCCTTCAGGTAGTGATGGATTGCCATAACCACTAATGATGTAGCCTATGGCACTTGATAGTGCGATTGGGAAGCCTAAGGCTGCAGATGTGGCTACTGCATTGTGCATAAGGATATTGCACCAAGTCATAAATGGTACCGACACAAATCCGCCGCCAGCACCAACTAGACTAGATAAAAATCCAATAAAGCTACCAACCCCAAACATGCCAGCTTTGCCGGGTAATGTTCTACTTGGCTTCGGTTTTTTATTTAGAAGCATTTGATAAGCGGAAAAACTAACAAATCCTGCAAAGATAAAAGAAAGCCACGTCGTTTTAAGGATGGCAAATAATTTGCCTCCACCTAGCATGCCGCCAATTAAAATTCCTGGCGCTAAAACCAAGACAATATCCCAACGCACTGCGCCACGTTGGTGGTGTGCTCTTACAGAGGAGAGGGATGTGAAAAGAATCGTTGCCATGGATGTGGCAATAGCGATATGCACCACCACAGAGCTATCAAAACCATAGATCGTAAATAGAAAGCTTAGAAACGGCACGAGGATCATGCCTCCGCCAATACCTAGCAATCCTGCAGCAAATCCTGTACAGCTACCTAAGAGCGCTAAAACACCAACTTGAGTAAGGGTCATGATTATTTGTTGAAGTTCAATTTGTAGAAGGTTTGATTTAAGTGCGCTACCAAGTCGGCTTCATCTTCTGGAAACAAATCTAAGCGAAGTTCGGTGTTGCACATGGAGACCATGCTTTTTAGTTTCGCGATATCTTTTACTTTATGGTCGGTTCTGAGATAAATCATATCCGCATTGCCTAAGCCTGATTTGTCAGCATGGCATTGAACACATTTACTTTGGTGCAAGGCCTGACCGTTGGCTAAATTTTCAGCAAATGCAAAAGGGCTCAGTAAAGAGGTGATGAGCCACAAGGTTGGTAAGCGAAATAGGTGTTTCACGATAAAACCCTCCGTTTATGTGGCTATTATAGGATTCCCCACCTTGGCCGCTAGGCCGTCATCCTGAACCCAGTAGGTTCAAGGCGGCATGGCAATAATATTTCGGGTGCATCAAGTATTTCAGGGAGAACATAACCTGAAGTTACGCTCTGTGAGCTACGAGACGCTCGCGCCCATACTATATGGCCCACGCCAGATGCTTGCGCATCGGTTCAAGGAACTATTGGCCTTGGCTAACCAGGTAGGGAAAGCGTTTTCAGCGCAGAATCTACAGATGCCTCAATTTGATCGACTTTGGACTGTAAAAGAGCCATTTGGTCTAAGCTGGCGCCTGGGTTTTCTGCATGGCTGATATTCATTTTGGCGGCTTGTAGGTCGCCGGCTAATTTAATGGCGGTCATAATGGCCGCACGTTCAATGCTTCTGTTGCCGGTTGAAAGAGCTGCCTCCAATTGTTCATCAACAATGGCTGCTGCTGCTCGTAAGCTAGCTTCGTGTTCTGGCGCTATGGCAAACGCAAATTTTTGACCGCCTAGGGTAATTTCAATGCGATTTTGGCTCATTCTGCGTCCTGTCGATTGGCTGCCAAAAGATCCATTTGGCCATTATCAGTCTGAGGGGGTAGCTTACTTAGAATTTGTTGGATGCGACCCTGAGCATCCTCAATCTTGGATTCCAAGCTTAAGCGTTCTTTACGGGTTTGCTCCACAGCATCCAATAAGGCCTTAGTTTTGCCTTCTAGACGGGCTAGGGTGTCTTGCAAACGGTTATAAGAAATGTTTGTAAGTTCTGACATGATTACCATTGTATCTATCTCTACGAAGAGAGCAAGAATTAAAAAGCCCGCCTTAGGCGGGCTTGAGTCAGAGTCTGTCAGTCTTAGAAAACATAACGCCCAGTTAGGCTAAAGTTGCGGCCAAGGGTTGGGTAGACTGTTCTTTGATATAAATCTAGGTAATTAGGCTTATATACAGCATAGTCATATTGTCTTTTATCTAAAACATTATTGATGCTAGCGGTCCAGTCCCAAGAGCCATTTTTTAGGTTATATCTAAAATCTACGTAATGCTGTTGACTTGTTTTAAACCCGGTATTTTGGTTGTCGCCAGATGCATAAGATTTACCAACTGATCGGTAAGATATATCTAACATCTCTTTTGCATTAATTTTAGTTTCTAAACCAATTGAACCAACATATTCAGGAACGCTAGGCACTTCTTTGCCCGCATAGGTTCCCGCTAATATTTTTGAATCAATAGTTTGAATTTGGGCTCGTAAACTAAACATGGCCGTTAAATTTTGATGGGCGCTTGCAAAAATACCAGTTCTTTTAGATGAGGGATAGTTACTGTTGCCGCCAATATTTTCATCGTAACCAATTTCATTGGTTATCGAACTCTTGTAGTAGCTTAGATGATATTGTTGAGTGCTATTTTTATAGTTAACCCCAACCTCATTATCAATGGATGTTTGAGGTTTAAGAGGTGTTGTTGGTCTCCAGTTAACATTGGTTAATTGGTAGTTATCATCTGCATTTGGTAGACGGTAGTTCTTCCCATGTTTTGCATAAACTTCTAATGATTCGATATTTCTAATATATTGAATATTATGAGATGTAATTCGTTGATGGTCACTACCGTATTCGTTCCCAAAAGAATCTTCATAGTATTTAGATTGCTTAAACTCTTCAGTTCTATATCCGCCTATTAATCTATTTTTGGAATCAATAGCCCAATCTGAATTGGCGTAAAAACCAGTAGTGGAATGTTTATTCTCAGAGTGATTAGGGCCGTAGTTAAATTCTGGAACATCTCTTGAGAATTTCCAACTTAACCAATCCATACCGACAGTTAATTTATTTTGTTTTATGAGAAAGTCATCGACTTTTACTCGGGGGTTAACTTGTTGTGTGGTTGAATTGCTATTAACAGTAGAGTAAGAGTTGCCAGGGTATGGCGTATTTGTCGTGCAAGACCCGTTTGGATACGAAATTAATGGGTATGGAAATGTGAGTGCGTAATCTATTGTTGGGTTATAAATTTCACATTTATCTTTGTCGTATTGCCAATGCGTGTGCTTATTTCTCTCGCTGATGTCGATGGCGTATTCAATACCATCAACTTTGGTTGATGAAAATAGTGTGATGTTGCTTGAGTCTGCTTTGTACTGTTCAGAGTAAATTGATTGTTGTTTGGCGCTTGGGTTGCTATTTAGCCAAGCAAGTGGCAGCGTGCCAGGTAAATTGTTATTTTGATCGTCTATAAATAAACGTATCCCTGCTTGAGTGTTTGAGTTGGGTTGCCATTGAATAATAGAGCCACCTGACTGCGAGGCTGTTCGGTTATTTTGTCTATAACCTTGAGAATTATTTGTGCTTCCAAAAACTGATGCGCTAATATCGCCAAATTTTTTGGCTGTATATAAATTAGACTGGTAAGTATTGTTGCTGCCCACACCGGCTGATACAACACTAAGATTTTCAATATTTTTTTTGCTGATGATGTTGATTACACCACCATTAGCGCCGTCACCATAAAGAACGCTATTGCCACCGCGGGTAATTTCAATTTGTTCAATTGCTTCAATTGGTATTAGAGAAATTCTGGCTGATGATTGTTCATTTTCTGAGATTCTTACCCCATCTAGTAGAACAACTATATTGTTATCAGCAGCATCTCCGAATCCGCCTAGATCAATAGTGGCATTAGTATTGCCATATAAATCTTGTCTAACTGGTAGTCCGCCAATTTTTTTTAATACATCAGCGATATTAGTTAAGCCGCTTTTTTGGATTTCCGAAGAAGAAATAATGCTTGATTGAGGTAAGGTTTGATTATCTTTTTCCTGAAATCTAGAGCCGTAAATCGTAATAGCGCCTAGTTCATTGCTGCTTTGTGCGAAGGAGGAAGTACTGGCGAGTGCTAATACGATAGCTGTGGCCAAAGGGTTTTTTTTAAATGACATGTTTACTCCAGTTCGTTGCTATATTTTTTAGCAACTGTTTGTCTGATTACACCCCGAATCAGAGTTAACTCAGTCATGTCATAGGAGAAGTTCAAGACTAGCTTGATTGCCACTCCCCGTGACATCACCACCAAAATAAGAGGGCTGGTTTCCGGGCTGATGATTCCATTGCTGGTTGCTAAGCTACCTTCCCAGATTTCTCCAGTGGCTTTGAGCTTCGCTAATTCATTGACCGTTGCGGGGGCAGCGTCAGATTTGTAATTTACTCACTGACTTCCCATTTAATCCATACTCTGATGAGTATCGACACCACACTTACTATCTTCCTTTTTATGAAAGATGAGGGATTTTAGCATTTGTGACACATAAGACCCTGTATATTGCGGGTGTATGAAGAAATTACATTTATTTCTAGCACTTGCATGCTTGGTATTGCTAAGCGTATTAGCTGCCCTTTTAACAGGTAGCGTCACAAACGCTGCCCCTTCATTGATTTATGAATTGCGTTTGCCTCGTGTGTTGGCGGCCTTTGCTGTTGGTGGTTTATTGGCTATGTCGGGCGGGGTATTGCAAGTATTAACTCGTAATCCTTTAGCAGAGTCTTCCGTATTAGGTGTTTCAGGTGGTGCCTCAGTGGGAGCCTTGGCTGTTTTGATGATGGGCGGTGCTGGCACTATTTGGGTGGCTGGTGGTGCTTGGCTAGGTGCTGTGGCCGTATTGGTTTTGCTTTGGTTATTGGTGGGTAGTTATGCCACACATCCATCGCGTCTATTATTAGCTGGCGTGATGGTGGCAACAGGTTGCGGTGCTATAACGAGCCTCATGATTGCATTTGCCTCTGATATGGCAATGCCAGGGATGATTCATTGGCTAATGGGTGATTTGGATTCTGTAATGAGTCTTGAAGCTGTTGGCGTATTGCTCGGTATTTGGCTCTTTGTTTTATTAGTTCTGGTCAAGTTGGCACCTCAAATACATTTATTGCAATTAGGGACGGATAAAGCTCAGAGCTTGGGGGTTGATGTGCCTATGATTCAGTGGATGATGGTCTTGTTATCTGCTCTATCTGCAGCTGCTGCCGTATCTATTGCTGGATCCATTGGGTTTGTGGGTTTATTGGTTCCTCATATATTGCGAACCATCGTATTAAAGCGATTAGGGCCTGATCAAACATTTTTATTGCCGGCTGCTGGCTTATTAGGGGGAGCTTTCTTGGTTCTATCTGATATGTTTGCTAGAACCGTTATTGCGCCATCTCAGTTGCCAGTGGGTGTTATCACAGCGTTAATTGGTGTGCCAAGTTTCTTATTTTTATTGGCACGCCTGCGCCAGTGGGGTTCCTAATGAGTCAAGAAATTTTATTGCAAGTTCAGAATTTCACCTTAACTGTGGGTGATCGAGTTTTAATTTCCAACCTCAATTGGACGGTTAAAGCAGGTGAGCGTTGGTGTTTGATAGGTCGAAACGGCGCTGGTAAATCTACTTTATTAAAAGCTATTGCTGGCATGCAAAGTCAGCTATACATGCACGGCAATATTCAATGGAAAGGTAAAGATTTACCACTGTGCACACCAAGTGAGCTGGCGAAGTTGCGTGCTTATGGTGAGCAATTCCCTGTTGGGGGTATCGGTTTAAGAGCGATTGATATTGTTTTAGCAGGGCAATGGCCTTGGCATCAAGATGAAGCTCAAGGCTATTTAAAGCACGCTATGTCAGCTCTTGAGCGTTGTGATGTGGCTCATTTGGCTGATGCACCATGGCAATCATTGTCAGGTGGCGAGCGGCAGCGCGTATCTTTAGCGGCTTGTTTTGCACAATCTACACCAGTTTTAATTTTGGATGAGCCCACATCCCATTTAGATATTCATCATCAGGTGACCTTGCTAGAAACTTTAGTCGATGCAAGTCAGACTTGTCATCAAGCCGTGATTGCTAGCTTGCATGAGATTGGCTTAATTGGGCGAGGTTTTACCCATGCATTGATATTCATGGGGGATGCAGGTGATTATTTGGCGGGTTCAGTTGACGAGGTCATTAACCCAACTAATTTAGAAAAATCTTTAGGGCATCCCATTTTGGAAGCTAGCACTGATTCTGGTGTGCGGGTGTATATCCCAGCTTAATTTTTAAAGTAGCTTGAGCTTACGGTGCCTTTGATGCGCGCGTTTGTTTTATACGCAAAATGGCATCGCACATTTTTTCAGTGCCAATCAGTATTTGTGGGCTAGGTCGACTAATCGTATCGCCATCAATTTCGACGAAAGCTTTATTTTTCGTGGCGCTTAAATGAGGTAATGAAGACCACATGCTCCAGTCAGTTTTAATCTTTGGATTATCAACGGCTGTAAAAATGATTTCTGGATCGGCTGCTACAACGGACTCTCGATTAACTGTGGGAACTAATAATTTTTCATTAGCAAATAATTGCTCTCCACCGCAGAGTTGAATCATGTCACCAATTAAGTGCTCGCGATTTAAAGTCATGAGTGGCTGTGCCCAAATTTGATAAAACACACGCACAGGCCTAGTGTTTGTTTTTTGATTAGACCCATATTTCTGACGTAGTAACTGAAGTCGCTCACGAAATTTTTGCGCTGATTGTTGGGCTTTTGCTGTCGTGCCTAGTGCTTGACCAATTCTTTCAATATCTTTTGCAATATCTTCTAACTTGCGAGGGTCTGTACTTAAAAGTTTGGTTGGTGTGTTAGCGAAGTGTTTTTTTAGCGCTTCTATTTGGGTGTTAGGCGTTCCACTTTGCCAATAAATGATAAGTGTTGGTTGCAGGTTCTTGATGCGTTCTAAATCTATGGATCTGGCATCGCTAATAACCGGTAACCCGTTTATGGTTGAGGGGCGGTTACTGTGCGCGCTAACGCCGACTAGCATGGAGGAGCCACCTGCCGCATCGACTATTTCAGCTAGATGTGGGGTGAGTGTGATGACTCTTGGGGATTTGTTGCTTGCCGTGTTAGATGTTTGACCCCAGCAGTTAACAGCCATCGCTAACTGTATCGCAACAAGTGCAAACAGATAGCTAGCTTTCATTAAATTTCCAAATTATCGATCAGGCGAGTTTTGCCAAGTTTTGCCGCTGCAACCACCACTAGCTTTTCAGAACTTTGGATATCTGTTTCATCAGCACTTAATAGATCTTTGCGTTTACGTACTGAAATGTAGTCAGGAGTCCAGCCACGATTAGCTAATCTGGCACAAGCTTCTTGCTCAATAGCCAAGATCTTCTCGGGAGAGATATTGCCCTGAAGAATCTTTTCTTGAACTTCTTTCAAAGTTTGGATGAGTTGAATAGCTTCTGCACGTTCTTCTTGAGATAGATAACCATTTCTTGAAGAAAGTGCTAAGCCATCTTCTGCACGGATAGTCTCTGCAGGGATGACATCAACCGGTAAAGCTAATTGATGACACATTTGGCGAATCACCATTAATTGTTGGTAATCTTTCTTACCAAATACGGCTACTTTGGGCTGTACGCACGATAAAAGTTTTAGAACAACGGTGCAAACACCTTTAAAGAAGCCTGGACGGAATTCGCCTTCAAGAATATTGCCTAGATTCGTCGGAGGATCTACTCGATATTCTTGAGGTTCTGGATATAAATCTTTTTCTGTTGGGGCGAATAGAACATAAACGCCTTCTTTTTCTAGTTTCTCAACATCCGCCTCAAAGGTGCGCGGATATTTATCAAAATCTTCATTAGGACCAAATTGCAGGCGGTTAACAAAAATGCTGGCAATGACTGGGTCGCCATGTTGACGAGCTAGGCGCATCAAGGACAAATGGCCTTCATGCAAATTACCCATGGTTGGCACAAAAGCAGCACGGTTCTGGCCGCGTAATTGATCTCTTAAATCCTGAATGTTGCTAATAATCTTCATGTCTTTTTTCTTTGAAAAAGAAATTAATCAGGATGCTTCATTGGGTGAGTAGGCTAGACGCACATAAATAGGCGCGTAGGGCTCTGCTTGAGTAATTTCAACGAGAGACTCTCTAGAGAGTTCTAGCATAGCGATAAAGTTCACAACCACCATTGGGGCTCCTTTGCCTGAGGCAATGGCTTCTTCAAATAAGTCTGTGAACTCAATAAAGCGTTCACCTTGTAGGCGGCGCAAAATACGTGTCATAAAGTCGCGTACAGATAGTTGTTCGCGAGTAATGGTGTGGTGCTGATTTAATTTAGCTCTGTAAAGAACATCTTTCCATGCAGCTTGTAAGTCAAGTGCATTGATATCTGGCCAACTAACCGCCACAGTCGTGTCAACGTGACCGTTGGCTTTGTAAAAGTCACGACCAATCACGGGCATTTTGTCGAGTTCTTGAGCGGCTAATTTCATGCGCTCATATTCAAGTAATCGACGTACTAATTCTGCTCGAGGATCTTCAACCTCCTCATCGCTATCGGCTTTCTTCATTGGTAGTAGCATGCGTGATTTAATTTCAATCAGCATGGCAGCCATAAGAAGGTATTCGGCGGCAAGTTCTAGGTTGGTTTTACGGATCTGCTCGATATAACCAAGGTACTGTTTGGTCACCTCAGCCATAGGGATGTCTAGAACATTGAAGTTCTGTTTGCGAATGAGATATAGAAGTAAATCAAGCGGGCCTTCAAAGGCCTCCAAGAAAATTTCAAGTGCATCCGGCGGTATATAGAGATCTGATGGCAGCTGAAATAAAGGCTCACCATAAAGTCGAGCAAAAGACTCGGACATTCCGTCCGTGACTTCTGGCAAATCTGCCACCGCTGGAATTAATTCACTCATTGATAAACATACGCTTTTTGCTTAACGCGAGCCATTTGGTTGCGTTTTTGTTCATCTGGCGTAATAGGCGCTTTATCCCACAAAAGGGCGCGGCCCTCTTGTTGAGATTGCTCTAATTTAGGCTTGGTAGCCTTCAACTCTTCTAAAAAGAGGGTGATATTTGATTTGTAGTGAGCCATAGTTCCTCAATTGTAGCTATTTGTAGCCTCTTGCTGAATTATTGTTGATTAGCAGCAATTAGCTTATCAATTAACACAGGATCAATCCTGGTCATTAAATGTTGATAAGGGTTAACGGCTTGCTGGCTGCTAATTGGTTGCTTGATGTCTGCCCAGTTCATAGGTGCAATACCAAAGAACTGCTCAACTTTCGCCGCCACCTCAGGAATGACCGGTTTGAGATAAAGCGTCAAACGTCTGAAAGCTTCAAGGGTCACGCTACAAACTGTTTGTAATTCTTTTTCGCGAGCAGGGTCTTTAGCAATTTCCCATGGTTTATTGGTATCCACAAAAGCATTCACGGCATCAGCTAGATCCATAACCGTGCGTAGTGCTTTTGCGTATTCGCGACTCTCATACATTTCTGCAATTGTTTCGCTGGCATCGGCTAGTTGCACAAGTAGTGGGTGGGTCATGGCTGCATCATCAACTAGACCATTAAAACGTTTCACTAAGAAACCAGCGCTGCGGCTGGCGATATTAATGTATTTGCCTAATAAATCACTATTAACGCGAGCCGTAAAGTCTTGAAGATTTAAATCTAGATCTTCCATAGAGGCATTAAGTTTTGCGGCGAAGTAGTAGCGTAACCATTCTGGGTTAAGGCCGCATTCAATCACACTATGAGCGGTAATAAATGTGCCACGAGATTTACTCATCTTCTCGCCGTCAACTGTTAAGAAGCCATGTGCAAATACATTGGTCGGCGTGCGGTGACCTGAGAAATGAAGTGTGGCTGGCCAGAATAGTGTATGGAAGTACAAAATATCTTTGCCAATAAAGTGATACTGCTCAGTTGTGGTGTCTGGCTTAATCCACTCGTTAAAGTCCAAACCTTTTTGTTTGCAAAGGTTGGAGAAGCTAGCGTAGTAGCCAATAGGGGCATCTAGCCACACATAAAAATATTTCCCTGGGGCATCTGGAATTTCAAAACCAAAGTAAGGGGCATCTCTTGAAATATCCCAGTCGCCTAATTTGCTCTCGCCAGGTTCGCCGACCCATTCTTTCATTTTGTTCTTAGCTTCGGCTTGCAATGGCGTTTTAACTTGAGTCCATTCGCGCAAGAATGTTTCGCAACGTGGATCTGATAACTTAAAGAAGTAATGATCTGAAACTTTACGAATAGGTGTGGCACCGCTTACTACTGAAAAAGGATTTTTTAGATCGGTTGGGGAGTAAGTTGCACCGCATTTTTCGCAAGAATCACCATATTGATCCTTAGCGCCACATTTAGGACATTCGCCTTTAATGAAACGATCTGGCAAGAACATTTCTTTAACGGGGTCATAAGCTTGCTCAATGGCGCGCTTTTCAATAAGGCCTGCATCTCGTAGTTTGATATAAATCTCTTCTGACAGGACCTTGTTTTCTTCACTATCAGTTGAATAGTAGTTATCAAAAGACACTAGGAAATGATCAAAATCTCTTTTATGTTCTTTCCACACATTCGCAATTAACTCTTTGGGCGTGATGCCTTCTTTTTCAGCACGCAACATAATTGGTGTGCCGTGAGTATCATCTGCTCCAACGTAGTGAACTTCGTGTCCACGCATCCTTTGGAAGCGAACCCAAATATCGGTTTGAATGTATTCAACCAAATGACCAATATGAATTTGGCCATTGGCGTAGGGGAGGGCTGAGGTAACTAGAATTCGACGCATAGGCATAGATTTTAGTCTGCAGATATAGTTATTACCTGAAATTAAACAAATAGTACCGGGAGATAGATGTGGCAGTAACCGTAGAAAATATCCAAAATGTGCTTCAAACCGTTATAGATCCTAATACCGGGAAGGATCTGGTTGGCACAAAATCAGTCAAAAATATCAAAATAGATGGGGCTGATGTGAGTGTTGATGTGGTCTTGGGATATCCCGCTAAGAGCCAAATTGACCTTATTAAGGGGGCGGTTATTGAAGCTGTGCAAAAAGTGCCTGGTATTGGGCAGGTTCGGGCAAATGTTTCGATGATGATTGCAGCTCATGCTGTGCAGCGCGGTTTGAAGTTGTTGCCAAATGTTAAAAATATCATTGCAGTTTCAAGTGGTAAGGGTGGGGTGGGTAAATCAACCACGGCGGCTAACTTGGCGCTTGCTTTAGCTGCTGAAGGTGCCAATGTTGGGGTTTTAGATGCTGATATTTATGGCCCGAGTCAGCCAATGATGTTAGGGGTGCAAGGTCGCCCAGAAACGATTGTGGAAAACACCTTGGAGCCATTAAAAGCTTATGGCCTACAAGTGATGTCGATTGGTTTTTTGATTGATGCTGATAATCCGATGGTCTGGCGTGGACCAATGGCCACCTCTGCTTTGGAACAGTTATTAAAACAAACTAATTGGCAAGATTTGGATTACTTGATTGTGGATATGCCACCAGGAACGGGTGATATTCAATTGACCTTATCTCAGAAGGTGCCTGTGACTGGTGCGATTGTTGTCACGACTCCTCAGGATATCGCGCTTTTAGATGCGAAAAAAGGCCTTAAGATGTTTGAGAAGGTGGGGGTTCCAATATTAGGTGTCGTTGAAAACATGAGTATTTATGTTTGCCCTAACTGCAATCATCAAGAACATATTTTTGGTGAGGGCGGTGGTCAAAAAATGTGCGAGCAATACGGGGTTAATTTTTTAGGTAGTCTGCCTTTGAATTTATCGATTCGTGAGCAAGCTGACTCAGGTAGGCCAACTGTGGTGGCAGAACCAGATAGCACTATTAGCGACATTTATAAGGCTATTGCCAGAAAAGTTGCCATTCAGGTGGCCGATATATCTAAAGATATGACCAGTAAATTTCCTTCAATAGTTGTTAAAAATACTTAAAAATTTGTAGCGCCTTTGCTAGGGGGTAGTGGTTTGAGCATGCTTTCGCATTTACGTTATCTTGTGGCTTTAAATGAGCACAAGCATTTCAGGCGTGCTGCAGAGTCCTGCAATATCACTCAACCAGCTTTATCTAATGCGCTTCGTGCGATTGAGGCTCAGTTTGGCGTTGTCATTATCTTGAGAGGTCGAACTTTCAAGGGTTTCACCAAAGAAGGTGAGAAGGTCTTAGCGTTTGCTATAAAAACAATTCGAGATTACAAGTTTTTAGAGCAGGAGATATCAAGTGTGGCTGATAACCCTTCTGGTCGCGTTTTGATTGGTGCAGTGCCTACCATGATTCCTCTGGCAACTCGTTTTGCCATTTTTATTCAGGCCCACTATCCCCGAATAACGCCTCAGATTTTTTCTCTCAGTACTTTTGAAATAGAAAAGCGATTGGAAGATTCCAGCATTGATTTTGGTTTTAGTTATTTTTCTCGCGTTACAGAGTTAAAGAACCACTTAGGTTACTTAAAACAATTGGATGAGAAATATTTTTTCGTTAGAAAGAGCAATCAACATTCAGCTGGTCTTGTAATGCGTGAGCCGATGACTTGGGCAAATGCTGCTCAATATCCACTGTGCTTATTGACCCCCGATATGTTCAATCGATCTCTTGTTGAGCACGCATTCCGTCAGGCTGGCGTGAAAGTTTCTCCAATTTTGGAGAGTAATTCTATTAATGCCCTAACTATAGCCATTTCCTATGGCCAAATTGCTTCAATTATGCCGGGTGCGCTGGTAGCAACTTTAATGAATGAGCCTAATGTTGAGGCTTACCCTCTCATAGATCCTGAGCAAGTAGTTGAGCAGGGATTAATTTACTCGATTCATGAAACCCTTCCTTTTTTGAGTAGCCTTGTTCTTGAATTAGCTCAAAAGCAGGAATGGAAATCAGAATTGAGTTTATATGCAGGTAATTTAAGTCATTTGGCTTGAATAGCACTTTAATTCAAAAAAGTTATCAATTCATTTAAATATAAATATCAAACCAAGGGGTAACCCTAGTTTTTTTGCCTATAAAAAGAGGCTATAAATCAAATGCTTAACTAGATAATAGAAATATAAATATAAATATTAAGGAGGAAATACGATGGCTGGATTCTTAGATAAAGAACGGATCATTGCTTCAAGTGGTTTTAATCGTTGGCTAGTTCCACCCGCTGCCTTAGCTATTCATCTTTGTATCGGTATGGCTTATGGTTTTTCAGTATTTTGGTTACCTTTATCAAAAGCTTTAGGTATTAAAGACGCGATTAAATGTGGTCCAGACATCGGATTTTTCCAAGAATTATTTGTTTCAACTTGTGATTGGAAAGTTTCAACCTTAGGTTGGATGTATACCTTGTTCTTTGTGCTGCTAGGTAGTTCTGCAGCTTTATGGGGTGGCTGGTTAGAGCGAGTAGGTCCTCGCAAAGCTGGTGTAGTAAGTGCTATTTGCTGGTGTGGTGGTATGTTGATTTCAGCAATCGGCGTGCACTTCCATCAATTTTGGATGTTGTTGTTAGGCTCTGGATTTATTGGTGGTATCGGCCTTGGCTTGGGATACATTTCCCCAGTTAGCACCTTGATTAAATGGTTCCCAGATCGCCGTGGTATGGCAACAGGTATGGCAATTATGGGCTTCGGTGGTGGCGCAATGATTGGCTCACCTTTCGCTGCAGAGTTAATGAAGCGATTTGCAACAGATACCAATGTAGGTGTTGAGTCGACCTTCATTGTGATGGCTTTGGTTTACTTTGTATTCATGATGGCTGGTGCGTTAGGCTACCGCATACCTGCTTCTGGCTGGAAGCCAGAAGGATGGACTCCTCCGCAAGCCCAAGTTAATAACGCCATGATTACTCAAGGCCATGTGCATGTAAGTAAGGTATGGGGCATTCCACAGTTTTGGTTGGTATGGTTAGCTCTTTGTATGAACGTTTCTGCAGGTATTGGTGTGATTGGTATGGCCAGCCCTATGTTGCAAGAAGTGTTCGGCGGAAGCTTAATTGGCGTGGACGCCAAATATATTGATTTAGATAAGTCTCAATTGGCTGCAATTGCTGGCGTTGCTGCTGGTTTTACGGCGTTGATTAGCTTATTTAATATTGGCGGACGTTTTGTTTGGGCAAGCTTCTCTGACAAATTGGGACGCAAGCTAACCTACGCTGTTTTCTTTGTCTTAGGTGGTTTGTTGTATGCATCGATTCCAGCTAGCGCCTTGGCTGGTAACAAGCTCTTATTTGTAGGTGCCGTTTGTATCATCTTAAGTATGTATGGCGGTGGTTTTTCTACCGTGCCAGCTTATTTGGCTGATTTGTTCGGTACGCAAATGGTAGGTGCTATTCATGGTCGTTTATTAACGGCATGGGCAACAGCTGGTATTTTGGGACCGGTTATTGTGAACTATATGCGCGACTACCAATTAGGTTTGGGCATTCCGCGTGAACAGGTTTACAACCAAACGATGTTCATTCTTGTTGGCATGCTAGCAGTCGGTTTTGTAGCAAATCTGCTTATTAAGCCTGTTGATAAAAAGTATTTTATGAACGACGCTGAGTTAGCTGAAGAGAAGCGTTTGGCGCATGATCGCGCTGCTGCTTCTGATATGAAGGGCTCCGGTGCCGGTGGCTCAACAAGTACATTAACAGTCGTACTTGCTTGGGCTGCTGTTGGCATTCCACTTGCCTGGGGTATTTATAGAACAGCACAAAGCGTTAGCAAGTTCTTTGCTTAAAACATGTTCAATTTTTGGCGCCAGAGGTTAAAGGGAGGGGCAGCCCTCTCTCCTCGCCCACCTGTTGTCCCCCTTATTAAATCTGCGGTGGGGGCTTTTATAGCGATTGCATTTGTGGCGTGGTTATCTGGCTCGGTCGGACAACCACTCATATTAGGCTCTTTGGGGGCTTCATGCGTGATGCTTTTCGGTTTCCCTGATTTGCCTTTTTCTCAGCCGCGTAATGCGATATTCGGGCATTTGCTAACGTCTCTAGTAGGGTTGGTCTGTTTATATTTATTTGGGACTGTTTGGTGGGCGATGCCGTTGGCTTTATCGGCTTCAGTTTTCTTGATGATCCTCTTGAGAGTTACTCATCCACCTGCCGGATCTAATCCTATTATTATTTTTCTGAGTCAACCTACGTGGAGTTTCTTGATATTTCCAACGTTTTTTGGAATTTTAGGGATCGTGCTGATCGCTCTTATTCATAACAATCTGACTCGTAAAACTGCCTATCCAAGTTATTGGTAATCTCACATGACGAATGTAATAAATCAACAAGTTTCAATTGAGAGGCTTATTGAGTCTCATCAATCAACTCAAGGTGCTTTACTTCCTTTATTGCATGCGATTCAAGATGCGATTGGGTTTATTCCACCTGAATCAGTTGCTCAAATTGCAAAAGGGCTCAATTTATCTCGTGCAGAGGTACACGGAGTTATTACTTATTACCATTTTTTTAGAACTGAGAAGCCAGGGAAGCATGTGGTGCAAATTTGTCGCGCTGAATCTTGCCAATCGTGCGGCTCTGAAGAGTTAATTCAGTTGGCAGAAAAAACCCTTGGTTGCAAAGTTCATCACACAACCGCTAACGGTTCAGTCACATTAGAGCCCGTCTATTGTTTGGGGCTTTGCGCTTCATCGCCAGCTATACAGGTTGATGAAAAGCTACATGCAGGGGTAACAGCTGAAAGCTTGAGAGAGATTTTGACTCAGCTGGAGGTTAAATAATGAATGCTATTAAAGTTTTTGTCCCTAGAGACAGCGCTGCGCTTGCTGTAGGTGCTGATGATGTTGCTCAAGCTTTAAATCAAGAGGCAATGACTCGTGGGTTATCTATTGAGATTGTACGGAATGGATCCCGCGGCATGTTTTGGTTGGAGACTTTGGTTGAAGTTCAAACGCCAGAGGGTCGGGTTGCTTATGGCCCCGTTAAGGCTAAAGATGTTGGATCGCTACTAGATGCAGGAATGCTTGAAGGTAAAAAACATGTTCTTTGCCTTGGAGTCACGGAGAGTATTCCTTACTTAGCTAAACAAGAGCGTCTCACATTTGCTCGCATGGGAATCACCGATCCCATCTCTTTATCTGATTATGAAGCTCATGATGGTTGGCTTGGTTTGCGCCGAGCATTGTCGATGTCGGGTTCAGACATTGTTCAAGCGCTTGTGGATTCTGGCCTTCGTGGCCGAGGTGGCGCAGCGTTTCCTGCTGGAATTAAATGGCGCACAGTTTTGGGTGCTGTAGCTCAACAAAAATATATTGTTTGTAATGCTGATGAGGGAGATTCTGGAACTTTTTCTGACCGCATGACGATGGAAGGCGATCCCTATATGCTCATTGAGGGTATGGCGATTGCGGGCATCGCAGTTGGCGCCACTCAAGGTTATGTTTATATACGATCTGAATATCCGCATGCTATTCGCACAATGAGTGAGGCTATTGAGCGTGCTACGGTTGCTGGTTATCTTGGTTCAAATGTATGCGGTAGTGGTCGAACTTTTAATTTAGAAGTTCGTAAAGCTGCTGGTGCTTATGTGTGTGGTGAAGAAACTGCCATGTTAGAGAGTGTGGAAGGTAAGCGAGGTGTTGTTCGTGCAAAGCCACCATTGCCTGCTCTAGAAGGTTTATTTGGTCAGCCAACAGTGATCAATAACGTTATTACATTAGCCTCTGTTCCATTAATTATGGCTAAAGGAGCTAACTTCTATCGTGATTACGGGGTGGGGCGTTCGCAAGGAACATTGCCATTTCAGCTTGCTGGAAATATCAAGCACGGTGGTTTAGTAGAAAAAGCTTTTGGCCTCACTTTGCGAGAGTTGCTCTATGACTTTGGAGGTGGTAGTCGCAGTGGGCGTCCAATTAAAGCTGTTCAAGTGGGCGGCCCTTTAGGTGCTTATGTTCCTGAATCTCAATGGGATTTGCCACTTGATTACGAAGCATATGCTGCAGTAGGAGCTGTTGTGGGACATGGTGGTATCGTGGTTCATGATGACACTGCTGACATGGCAAAACTCGCTCGTTATGCGATGGAATTTTGTGCCCTAGAGAGTTGCGGCAAATGCACTCCTTGTCGAATCGGCTCAACTCGGGGTGTAGAGGTAATTGACAGAATTCGATCTAATCAAAATAAAGATCAGCAAGTGCATTTATTGCGCGACTTATGTAACACCATGCTTAACGGTAGTTTATGTGCGATGGGCGGGATGACACCATTCCCTGTTTTATCTGCATTGAATCATTACCCGGCGGATTTCGGTGTCAAAGTTGGCGACGATGAGAATGTCTAAGGAAAAATCATGTTGAATCATTCCAAGCAAGAAATTGATTATGGGACTCCAGCACGTGAGTCAGAAGAGTTTGTAGATCTGACTATTGATGGATATGCTGTTTCAGTTCCTAAAGGAACTTCATTGATGCGAGCTGCTGTTGATGCAGGCATCCAAGTTCCAAAACTATGCGCAACTGATAGCTTAGAGCCTTTTGGTTCATGCCGCTTATGTTTAGTTGAAATCGATGGCCGTAAGGGTACTCCTGCATCGTGTACGACCCCAGCTGAAGCGGGCATGGTTGTTCATACTCAAACACCTAAATTACAGGATTTACGCAAAGGTGTGATGGAGCTATATATCAGTGACCATCCTTTGGACTGTTTAACTTGTGGCGCAAATGGTAATTGCGAGCTTCAAACTCAGGCGGGTGTTGTTGGTTTGCGTAATGTTCGCTATGGTGTTGGTGCGCAAGCAGGTGCTCATCATTGTGATTTAAAGAAAGATGAGTCAAATCCTTATTTCACTTACGATCCTAGTAAGTGCATTGTCTGTAACCGTTGTGTTCGTGCTTGCGAGGAAACGCAAGGTACTTTTGCTTTAACAATTTCTGGTAGAGGCTTTGAGAGCCGTGTTTCACCGGGACAAGACCAACCCTTTATGGAAAGTGATTGCGTATCTTGTGGTGCTTGTGTACAGGCTTGCCCGACTGCAACTTTGCAGGAAAAATCAGTTATTGAGCTAGGTCAGCCGGAGCACAGCATTATTACAACCTGTGCTTATTGTGGCGTTGGATGTGGATTTAAAGCTGAAATGAAGGGCGCTACTGTTGTACGTATGGTTCCCTGGAAAGACGGCAAGGCTAATGAAGGTCACTCTTGCGTAAAGGGTAGATTTGCCTGGGGTTATGCAACACACCAAGATCGCATTACAACACCGATGATCAGAGAAAAAATTACTGATCCTTGGAAAGTGGTTGGGTGGGATGAGGCTTTCTCTTATGCAGCTAAGCGAATGAGAGAAATCCAAGCTAAGCATGGCAAAAACTCTATTGGTGGTATTACATCATCTAGATGTACCAATGAAGAAACTTATTTGGTTCAAAAGTTAGTTCGAGCAGCTTTTGGAACAAATAATGTGGATACTTGTGCGCGTGTCTGCCACTCTCCAACCGGCTATGGTTTGGGTCAGACGCTTGGCACTTCAGCTGGAACTCAAACTTTTAAATCTGTTAAGCATGCTGATGTCATCATGGTTATCGGAGCAAATCCAAGTGATGCGCATCCAGTGTTTGCATCTCGCATGAAGCGTCGTCTTCGTGAAGGTGCACGTTTGATTGTGATTGATCCGCGAGAAATTGATTTAGTTAATACTGTCCATGTAAAAGCTGATCATCATTTGGCATTAAAGCCCGGCACTAACGTGGCAATGATCACTGCAATTGCTCATGTGGTTGTTACAGAGAAATTAATTGCTGATGCTTATATTAAAGAGCGTTGCGATGATAAGAGCTTCAATGAATGGCGAGATTTTGTTTCTATGCCTGCTAATTCACCTGAGGCATTTGAGTCTGTGACGGGTGTTCCTGCGGCAGATGTTCGTGCTGCAGCTCGCTTGTATGCAAGTGGCCCTAATTCTGCTATTTACTATGGTTTAGGAGTTACGGAGCATGCTCAGGGGTCAACCGCTGTGCTTGGTATTGCTAACTTGGCTATGGCTTGCGGCATGATTGGACGTGAAGGTGTGGGTATCAATCCTTTGCGTGGCCAAAATAATGTTCAGGGTAGCTGTGATATGGGTAGCTTCCCTCATGAGTTCCCTGGTTACCGCCATGTTTCTGATACAACAACTCGTACTTTATTTGAGGATGCATGGGGCGTTGATTTAAGTCCTGAACCAGGTCTTCGTATTCCTAATATGTTCGAGGCTGCTTTAGATGGTAGTTTTAAGGGATTGTATTGTCAGGGTGAGGATATTATTCAATCAGACCCCAATACTCAGCACGTTGAATCTGCTTTATCAGCCATGGAATGCGTTGTTGTTCAAGATATCTTTTTGAATGAAACTGCTAAATTTGCCCATGTCTTTTTCCCAGGAAGTTCTTTCTTAGAAAAAGACGGAACATTTACAAATGCGGAGCGACGTATATCTCGTGTCAGCCAAGTGATGCCCCCAATGGGTGGTTTGGCTGATTGGGAGGTAACGGTTAAATTTTCCAAGGCTCTAGGTTATGACATGCAGTACGCTCATCCAGAAGAAATCATGCGAGAGATTGCTAATCTAACGCCTAGTTTTCATGGAGTTAGTTACGAAAAAATTGAGCGCTTGGGTAGTGTTCAATGGCCTTGTAATGAACAAAGCGAAGAGGCTGGAACGCCTATTATGCATATTGATAAATTTGTTCGAGGTAAGGGTAAATTCTTTAATACTCAATACATCCCAAGTGATGAGAAAGTCACCAAGAAATTCCCATTGTTATTAACAACCGGGCGTATTTTGTCTCAGTACAACGTGGGCGCTCAAACACGACGTACACCTAATAGTCTGTGGCACAGCGAAGATGTGTTGGAAATTCATGCTCATGATGCACAAGAGCGTGGCATTAAAGATATGGATTGGGTTGGCATTGAGAGTCGAGCTGGACGAACTGTATTAAGAGCTAAGGTAAGTAGTCGCATGCAGCCAGGAGTGGTTTATACAACATTCCACTTCCCTGAATCAGGGGCTAATGTGATTACGACCGATAGTTCTGATTGGGCTACTAATTGCCCTGAATATAAGGTGACAGCAGTGCAAGTAGTGGCTGTTAGTCAGCTTTCTGATTGGCAAACTCGCCACGTGTCTTTCTCCAAGCAGCAGATAGATCTTTTGCCAAAAGGTGACGGGCGACCAAGAGAGGCTACTGTCGGCAAATGATGTCAGGATCAATCGAGGCTGTTCCTGATGGGGTATCTCAATGTGTGGTTTTTAGGTATGACAATGAGATGCTCCATTCTAAGAACGATTATGTGGCCAAAGAAGTTCCTGTTGCGATGGTATTTAACGGGGTGTCCCATGCCGTGATGATGGCTAGCCCTTCTGATTTAGAAGATTTTGCATTGGGTTTTGCCTTAACGGAGGGGATACTTGCTTCCGCTAATGAACTCTTTGGTATTGAATGCAACGAAGTTGAAGGCGGCATTGAGTTGCATTTGGAAATCTCTGCGGCGTGTGAAAGACGCCTAAAAGAGCATAAAAGAGTTCTTGCTGGTCGAACAGGCTGCGGGATTTGTGGGGCTGATAGTTTGAAGCAGGTACATCGACCTTTGTTGCCGGTTATGCAGGTTGCCGTTGATGCCCCATTGATTTTGAAAGCTGAAAAATCTTTATCGCAGTGGCAAACCATGCAAAGACTCACTGGTGCAACACATGCCGCAGCTTGGGTGGATTTATTGGGAAATATTTTGCATGTTCGTGAGGATGTGGGGCGACATAATGCATTGGATAAATTGATTGGCCATTTAACTAGAAATCACATCAATCCTAATGATGGTTTTTTGATGATTACTAGTCGGGCAAGCTTTGAAATGGTCCAGAAATCTGTCATATTTGGTGCGGGGATGTTAGTTGCTGTTTCTGCTCCTACTGTTCTTGCAGTCAATCTTGCTAAGTCTAATAATTTGGCCTTAGCAGGTTATGTGAGGGGGGATCATTTAGTTGCTTATGCATTCCCTGAACGATTTGGTTTGGTGAGTGGGTTCGTTGAACATAAAGAGGTGAAATAAATGGATGTGGGTAATCTTGTAATGATGGCCAATCGGATAGGTGATTTTTTTGAAAGCATGCCTGATAGAAAAGAGGCAAAAGATGAACTTGCATTACATATTAGTAAGTTCTGGGAGCCTCGCATGAGAGAAGTTCTAATTGCTAAAATTGACGATGCATCTACTCAATCACTTCATGCTATCGTTCGCGAAGCCGTTAAAGAAAACTTGGAATTATTGGCAACAAAAAAATAGTTCAGGAGAGTTAGCGGTTGCTTAACGATGGCGTTGAACCCCGCGCCATGAATTTTTTGTGAATTTGGCGTGTGAAAAAAATCATTATTCAATTGTGGCAAACCTCTTCGGGGGAACCTAACTTAATTGCTACACCTCTATTATTGGCGAGCACGGCTGCAGCGACTGATCGATTAGTTGAGGTCCATGTGATGGGTTTGGCGGTTAGCTTGTTCGTGACGAATGTGCCGAATAATCATCAAAAGCTACCTTTTATGGATAAGAGCACTTTTGATCTCATAGCCGATGCAATGCGCTTAGGTGTTAAATTCTATGTTTGTAGCGCTGTGATGCGTGAGCAAAAGTTGGAGTTGGCCGATCTGATTGATGGTTTTGAGGGCGTTATTGGTATGGTCGAAATGCTAGAGCGAATCACTCAGGAAGGCGCAACGGTATTAACGTTCTAGGAATGCTTATGTTGGAATCTGAAGTATCAGGAAAAATACGTCTTACATCGCTGTCTCATGGAGGTGGCTGTGGTTGCAAAATTGCACCAGGTGTTTTGGCTAATTTATTAAAGACTTCTGTTCCATTTGCGCTACCTCCAGAATTGTTGGTGGGAACGGAAACCGCTGATGATGCAGCGGTATATCAAATTAATGAACATCAAGCCCTGATTGCGACCACAGATTTTTTTATGCCGATTGTGGATAACCCACGTCACTTCGGTCAGATTGCTGCAACTAATGCTATTTCAGATATTTATGCGATGGGTGGGAAGCCCCTGTTAGCTTTAGCCTTGGTGGGTATGCCTATTAATGTACTTCCATCTGAAGATATTGCGAAGATATTGGATGGTGGCCGTGAAATCTGCGCTAGGGCAGGTATTCCTGTGGCAGGTGGGCACTCCATTGATTCGGTGGAGCCTATTTATGGCCTGGCTGTGATTGGCATTATTGACCCTAAAAATTTAAAAAGAAACTCAACGGCGCAAGCAGGAGATGTGCTTGTTCTAGGTAAGCCTTTAGGTGTAGGTATTTATTCGGCTGCTTTGAAGAAGGATCAGTTGGATTTAACTGGTTATGAGCAGATGATTGCCAATACCACTAAGCTAAATACGCCAGGCCAGAAGCTCTCCATGATTGAGGGCGTACATGCCATGACAGATGTCACAGGCTTTGGGTTATTGGGGCATGCGATTGAGATATGCAAAAGTTCTAACACGCAGGGCGTTATCAATTATCAAGATTTGCAAATCTTGCCAGGAGTTCAAGCGTTAGCTGAAAAGGGTTGCATCACCGGTGCTTCTGGTCGTAACTGGTCAAGCTATGGAGAGCAGGTCGAACTATTTGATCGGTTAAATCATGTTGATCAAGCTATTTTGACGGACCCTCAAACGAGTGGAGGTTTATTGGTAGCTTGTTCTCCAGATGCTTTAGAGGCTGTATTGCAAGTATTTAGAGAAGAGGGCTTTGAGCAGGCAAGCGTGATTGGTAATTTATTGCCATCGCAGTCAGCACAAGCTGTAGTGAAGGTTATTTAATGTCGAACCATTTGCCGATTGATCAAATCACGGGGCTTATCTTGTCGGGCGGCCGCGGTGTCCGCGTAGGCGGTGAAGATAAAGGGCTTTTAGCCTTTCATGGTGAGGCAATTGTTCAGCGAGTATTTAGCCGATTAAAAGCGCAGGTGAAATTCATCATTGTTAGCGCTAATCGTCACGTTGAAGAATATAAACAATTTGGTGCTCCGGTGGTTAAGGACCGATTGGCTGATTTTCAAGGGCCCCTAGCAGGTATAGAGGCCGTTCTTTCTGTGTGTCCAACGCCTTACTTGGTAGTTGTGCCTTGTGATGCCCCTTTTATTAGTCAAGATTTGTTGTTAAAGCTATATATGGAGATGGAGCGTAGCAGTGCAAATATAGTTTATGCACAAGGTAGAGATGAGGCGGGGCAGGTTGTAGCAGAGCCCATGTTCGCATTAATTAGAACTTCTACTTTGTCGCATTTAAGGGCTTATTTAGCTACTGGAGGGCGTAAGGTGATGGGGTGGTACGAGTCTTTGGATTGCTCGAGTGTTTTTATCGAGGATCAGCTCTGTTTTGCTAATGCCAACACCTCTGAAGATTTTGCGAAGCTTGAGAAGCAGGTTCAAAAAATAGCCTAAATGGCTTATAGGCTCAAAACCTCGAGTGCTATTTCTATCTATGTCAAAATAACGCCATGACTATTAAATCTGACCGTTGGATCCGCCGCATGTGTGCTGAGCACGACATGATTTCTCCATTTGAGCCTGGTCAAGTACGCCAGTCGCCAGAAGGACAAAAAATCGTTAGTTATGGCACATCTAGTTATGGCTATGACATTCGTTGTGCAGATGAGTTCAAGATTTTTACTAACATTAATAGCACCATTGTTGATCCTAAGAACTTTGACGATAAATCTTTTGTCGATTTCAAAGGTGATGTGTGCATCATCCCACCTAACTCATTTGCCTTGGCTCGTACGGTTGAGTATTTCAAGATTCCTCGCAGTGTTTTGACTGTCTGCTTGGGCAAGAGCACGTATGCGCGCTGCGGCATCATTGTGAACGTCACACCGTTTGAGCCTGAGTGGGAAGGTTATGTGACTTTAGAGTTCTCTAATACCACCCCGTTGCCTGCCAAAATTTATGCTGGGGAAGGTTGTGCCCAGGTCCTTTTCTTTGAGAGTGACGAGATTTGCGAAACTTCTTATAGAGATCGTGGTGGCAAATATCAGGGACAAGTGGGCGTTACCCTGCCTAAAACCTAAATTTCTGTTTCTTGGGGCTGTATTGCCCCATTTTTGACATATTTATTCCGTAAGATTGGTTTGTCGGCTAAATTAGGCCGTGTGAGCCTATGGATGTGAAAAATACATCAAAAATACCTTGATAAATTAAGCCAAAAGAAGCTTTTTATCGCTATAGTCTCGTTTTTAAGAAATTCCCCTGAAATAAGGGGTGTTAGTTAGGTAGGGAGTCGCTATGAAATTTCGTTTTCCAGTAGTCATTATTGACGAGGATTTTCGTACTGAGAATATCTCAGGTTCAGGCGCGCGCGCCCTTGCTGAAGCTATTGAAAACGAAGGTATGGAAGTATTAGGTTTAACTAGTTATGGTGACCTAACTTCTTTTGCTCAACAAGCTGCTCGTGCCTCTTGTTTTATTTTGTCGATTGATGATGAAGAGTTCGGCTCTGGATCTAACGCCGAGATTGATGCTGCATTGGAAGGCTTACGAGCCTTTGTGGTTGAAGTGCGTAAGCGTAATGAAGAGATTCCTATCTTCTTGTATGGTGAAACTAGAACATCTCGCCATATTCCTAATGATGTGTTGCGTGAATTACATGGCTTTATTCATATGAATGAAGATACGGCAGAGTTCGTGGCTCGCCATATCATTCGTGAAGCTAAGGTCTACCTTGATTCATTACCGCCACCATTTTTTAAAGCATTAACTCATTACGCATCGGATGGTTCTTATTCTTGGCATTGCCCTGGGCACTCTGGTGGCGTTGCTTTCTTAAAAAGCCCTGTAGGCCAGATGTTCCATCAGTTCTTTGGTGAGAACATGTTGCGTGCAGACGTTTGTAATGCGGTAGATGAGCTTGGTCAGTTGTTGGACCATACGGGTCCAGTGGCTGCGAGTGAGCGTAATGCAGCGCGCATCTTTAATGCCGATCATTTATTTTTTGTTACTAACGGCACCTCTACTTCTAATAAGATTGTTTGGCATTCAACAGTTGCCCCTGGCGATATCGTTTTAGTGGACCGTAATTGCCACAAGTCTATTTTGCATGCCATCATGATGACGGGTGCGATCCCTGTATTTTTGATGCCGACACGTAACCATTACGGCATTATTGGTCCAATTCCTAAAGAAGAGTTTGATTGGGCAACGATTCAGAAGAAGATTGAGAATAATCCCTTCATTACAGATAAAAAAGCTAAGCCGCGTGTTTTAACGATCACTCAAAGTACTTATGACGGCGTTTTATATAACGTTGAAATGATTAAAGGTATGTTGGATGGCAAGGTTGATACCTTGCACTTTGATGAAGCTTGGCTACCTCACGCTACCTTCCATGACTTTTATAAAGATATGCATGCGATTGGTAAGGATCGACCACGCTCAAAAGAGAGCATGGTGTTCTCAACTCAATCAACCCATAAGTTATTAGCAGGCTTATCTCAAGCTTCTCAAATCTTGGTTCAAGATTCTGAGGCCAACCAATTGGATAACGACTGCTTTAATGAGTCATATTTAATGCACACATCGACTAGTCCGCAGTACGCCATTATTGCGTCTTGTGACGTGGCTGCCGCGATGATGGAGCCTCCTGGTGGAACGGCTTTAGTTCAAGAGTCGATTGCTGAGTCTTTAGATTTTCGTCGTGCCATGCGCAAAGTTGATGAAGAGTGGGGTACTGATTGGTGGTTTAAGGTCTGGGGGCCTGATTATTTAGCCGATGAAGGTATTGGTGAGCGTGAAGACTGGGTCTTAAAGGCGGGCGAGCGTTGGCATGACTTTGGCCAGTTATCAGATGGATTCAATATGTTGGATCCTATTAAGGCAACGGTCATCAACCCTGGTTTGGAAGTAGATGGTAGTTTTGCTGAAACGGGTATTCCTGCAAGCATCGTTGCTAAATATTTGGCTGAGCATGGTGTGATTATTGAGAAGACAGGTTTGTATTCATTCTTCATTATGTTCACAATTGGTATTACCAAGGGACGTTGGAATACTTTATTAACCACGTTGCAGCAATTCAAAGACGACTACGATAAAAACCAACCGTTATGGCGTGTATTGCCTGAATTTGTAGTGAAGCATCCACGTTATGAGCGCATTGGTTTAAGAGATTTGTGTCAACAAATTCACCAGGTTTATAAAAAATATGACGTCGCACGTATGACAACTGAAATGTATTTGTCAGATATGGTGCCTGCGATGAAGCCATCTGATGCTTGGGCGAAGATGGCGCACCGTGATATTGAGCGTGTTCAAATCGATCAGTTGGAAGGCCGCGTGACTGCTATGTTGGTAACGCCATACCCTCCGGGCATTCCTTTATTGATTCCTGGTGAGCGTTTTAATAAACGTATTGTTGATTACTTACGCTTTACTCGTGACTTTAATGAACAGTTCCCTGGCTTTGAAACAGATGTTCATGGTTTGGTGAAGGGTGAAGTGAATGGTCGCAAGGAGTATTACGTCGATTGCGTAAAAAGCTAAACCTGCTATGGATTAAGAGCTAGTAGCTTTACTTAACAAAAAGGCTTCTTATGAAATAAGAAGCCTTTTTTATTTCTACCGTTTTTTAAATTACTTTATTTATTCTAAGTTTTTGCGATACGTAGCGATTGCTTTTTTGACTTGCTCGGGAGCTGTGCCGCCTGTGTGGCAACGGCTATTCACGGAGCCTTCTAAAGTTAAAACTTCAAAGGCGTCTTCGTTAATCAATTGAGATTGATCGCCAAGATCACAAGCTGCACGTAAGTCAGCTAATGATAGGTCTGATAAATCACAACCTTTGTTAGAGCAGGCTTTAACAGCATGTGCCACTGCTTCATGCGCATCACGGAACGGCAAACCTTTTTTAACTAAATAGTCTGCTAAGTCTGTAGCAGTTGCAAAACCTTGAAGGGCCGCAGCTCTCATGGTGTCAGCTTTAACTTGGATGTGAGGCACCATATCAGCAAAAATACGCAAGGTGTCACGTAAAGTATCAGCTGAATCAAATAAAGGTTCTTTATCTTCTTGGTTATCCTTGTTGTAGGCTAAAGGTTGACCTTTCATCAAGGTTAATAAAGAGATGAGGTTGCCATTAACTCGGCCTGTTTTGCCGCGAGCTAATTCTGGAACGTCTGGATTTTTCTTTTGAGGCATGATGGAGCTGCCTGTGCAGAAACGATCTGGTAAATCGATAAAACCAATACGTGGGCTCATCCAAAGAATTAATTCTTCAGACAAACGAGAAATGTGAGTCATGACCAATGAGGCTGTTGCGCAGAACTCAATTGCAAAATCACGATCAGATACGGCATCTAAAGAGTTTTGACAAACAGCTTCAAATCCTAGTGTCTTAGCAACGCGCTCACGGTCAATAGGGTAACTTGTACCTGCTAAGGCAGCTGACCCAAGCGGTAAGCGATTGACGCGCTTGCGGCAATCAGCCAAACGTTCTTTGTCGCGAGCAAACATTTCAGCATAGGCCATCATGTGATGACCAAAGGTAATGGGTTGCGCCACTTGCAAATGGGTAAATCCAGGCATGATGGTGCCAGCATGTTTTTCTGCCAAGCCCACTAAGCCTATCTGTAATGATTTTAATTCCGCTTGAATATCGTCGATGGCACCGCGGAGCCACAAACGAATATCGGTAGCCACTTGGTCATTACGTGAGCGACCGGTGTGTAAACGTTTGCCCGCATCACCCACCAATTTGGTTAAGCGTGCTTCAATATTGAGATGGACATCTTCTAAGGCAAGTTCCCAAGTAAATGCGCCTGATTCGATTTCAGAGCGAATTTGCGCCATACCTTTTTGGATGTCAGCTAAATCTTGCGCACTAATAATTTTTTGTGCGGCCAACATGTCAGCATGAGCTAATGAGCCTTGGATATCGACTAAAGCCATGCGCTTATCAAAATCAACAGAAGCGGTATATCGTTGCACGAGTTCCGCTACAGGCTCGGCAAAACGAGCCGACCAAGCTTGGTCTTTGTTGTCTAAAGAGTTTTTGTTTTTGTCTAAATCTGCCATAAATGTAAGTATATTGCCTCAAAGGCCTTATGCTTATGGTTATGACGCAAATTTCTTATCCTAAAAAACTAATTATTGCCTCCCGAGAGAGCCGTTTGGCTATGTGGCAGGCTGAATATGTCCGTGATTGCCTGAAAAAACTATATCCAGAGTGTGATGTCAGTATCTTGGGTATGACCACCCGTGGGGATCAAATTTTGGACCGAACCCTCTCTAAAGTGGGGGGGAAGGGCTTATTTGTCAAAGAATTAGAAGTGGCCCTAGAAAAGGGTGAGGCTGATTTAGCTGTCCATTCTTTGAAAGATGTGCCGATGCAGCTGCCAGAAGGCTTTGATTTGGCCTGCATTATGGAACGCGAAGACGCCCGTGATGCTTTTGTATCGAATGATTATGCAAGTTTGGCTGATTTACCTCCTGGCAGCGTGGTTGGGACAGCAAGTTTGCGTCGCGAGGCTTCTTTAAGGTCTCGTTACCCCCATTTAGAGATTCGCCCTTTAAGGGGTAATTTGGATACTCGTTTAGGCAAATTAGATAAAGGTGAGTATGCCGCCATTATTTTGGCTGCCGCTGGCCTCAAGCGCTTAGGCTTGGCTTCTAGGATTCGTAGCTTATTAGATGTTGCTGATAGTTTGCCTGCTGCCGGGCAGGGCGCTTTGGGGATTGAAATTCGTTCTGGGCGCCCTGAGATGCATGCTTGGTTGGCGCCTTTGAATCATGCCCCATCTCAATTAGCCGTTAGTGCAGAACGAGCTGTTTCAAGAGCGTTGGGTGGGTCCTGTGATGTGCCATTGGCAGCTTATGCCATTTGGGAAGCAGATGATTTGTATTTAAGAGCATTTGTAGCTAGCACGGATGGGGTTCAGGTTTGTCGTGCCGAAAAACGGCTTACTTTAAGTACGGCTCAGGCAGCTGATGCGATGGGTTTATCGGTGGCTGATGACTTGATTGCGCAGGGTGCAACAGCTTTACTGCCACCAAGATAAAAGGATCTTTCATCGTGGCTAACCTTGTCTTAACGCGCCCTATTGGGCAATCCATGCGTTTGGCAGAGTTGCTTCTTGAGCAGGTTCCTGGGGCGCATTTAATTCATTTACCGCTCTTATCGATTATTCCTAATGAAAGCCAAGCAGATACGCATCGATTACAAATATTGGTTGATGCTGCAGATTTAGCCATTTTTGTCAGCCCTAATGCCATTGAGTGTGGCATGCGTTTATTGCAGAAATCTTGGCCTAAATCTGTGCCGATTGCCGTAGTGGGGGGCGGTAGTGCTGAGGCCTTGGGGCGAAGAGGCATTACTGCTGATCATGGATATCAGATTTTCTTCCCTAAAAACCCAGAGAATTGGGATTCTGAGGGCTTGTGGCGTGAGTTAAATCAGGGGCAGGTCATTTGGCAGGGCAAAAACATACTCTTTTTAAGAGGTTCTGGCGGGCGTGAGTGGTTATCTGAGCAATTTTTATCCCAGGGAGCACGAACGACTCAATTTGAAACTTATCGTCGTATTCCCCTGTCAAAAGAGGCGACAGCATGGCAAGCATTAAAGCAGGTCGATGCTAATCAGTCGGCTTGCTTACTGACCTCTTCTGAGGCTGTACATTATTTAGCAGAGTACTTAAAACAACAGGATCAATTAGATTGGGGCGAAGATTGGTTGAATTTTGCTAAGATCATTTGTTCTCACCCGAAAATTGCGCAAACTGCAAAAAATGAGGGTTTTAAAAAAGTGGAATTGTGCTCTCCTGGAGACGATAATCTAGTTTTGGCGAGTCAAAATTGGTTTAATAGCCTCACTAGTTAATCAAGTATGTCAATAAAAGGCAGTGATGAAGATGGAAAACACTAATCAACAACCTATTCAGTCTCAAAAATCCAAGTCAGAGGCTTTGAGTCAAGGTCTATGGAAAGCTCTATGGATTGCCCTTGCAGTGTGTATTTTGTGGTTGGGTATTGAGGGTGGTTATCGCTTGTACCATCGCCCTGCTAAGTTGGATGCGCGTGTTACTGAGTTGGAAGCTCAATTGGCGGCTGTTACAACACATGAAACAGAATTAGACTCTGCATTAAAGGGTTCATTAGAGGCGGAGCGTGCTTTAGCGCCAGCGGCGGCAAAAATTGCCGAGTTAATTAATCGTTTACCTCAGTTGCCAATGAATGCATTGCCAACACCAGCTTCACAGGCTCCTGTTTATAACGGGCCTACGAGTGGCTTGCCACAGAAAATCTTCAAAGAGATTCAAGGTTTGGGTGATCGCTTGGTTCGTATTCAAGTGGTAGGAGATATGAAGGATGTGGCTTTAACTCCTGCTGCCCAAGATTTGATTCGCCAACAGTTGCGTCTTCATTTGGTGAGTGCGCGGATGGCTTGGCTATCTCGTATGCCTAATGTATCTAAAGAAGATTTAACTCAAGCCGAACAGTTACTGGCTAAGCATTTTCAAGCGCAATCATCTGCTGTTATAGCGATGCAAAAAGCATTGGCTGATTTGAAAGCGGATATGGTTAATCAGCAAAATCAGAAGGGTCGATAAGATGCGCGGAGCCCTTTGGATTGTTTTTCTATTTGCGGTAGCAGTTGTATTGGCTTTATTTGCTACTGGAAATACTGGTCATATGACCATTTATTTCCCACCGTATCGTTTAGATACCAGTTTAAATATTTTTATTGCGGTGGTAGTGGTTGTTTTCTTTTCAACTTTGTTCACCTGGAAAACTTTGGCAGCCATTATTGATTTGCCAAGAAGAGCGGCAGCTTATCGACATAAGCGTCGTGAAGCAAGGTCTGTGGCTTATTTATCGGAGGCTATTGAAGATATCTTTGCTGGTCGTTTTTCGAAAGCATTGAAATCTGCTGAGGCAGCTAGTGCTAATGCAGCAATGACTGAGACAGCAGCTTTGCTGGCTGCTAGAGCAGCGCATCGTTTAAATAAGTTTGATTTGCGTGATGAGTGGTTGTCAAAAATTAGCTCCCAAGAAAAGCAGCAAGCACGTTTGGTCGCAACTGCTGATATGCAAATGGATTCTAGTGATGCTGATGGTGCATTGGCGACTATCGATCAATTGCAAAAAGGTGGTGCGCGCCAATTGTTTGTGCAAAGAATTGCATTGCGAGCGAATCAACATTTGAAGCGTTGGGAAGAGGTATTGCGGTTAACCCATGCTTTAGCTAAGCGCGATGCTTTACATCCGATTTTGGTTCAAAAAAATATTCAAGAAGCTGTTTCTAAATTGGTGCAACAAAAAGCGACTGATCATGAAGCTTTGTTACGAATTTGGAAGAATTTGCCAAAAGAGGATCGCAAGGTTTCTAGAGTGGTATGGGTCATGGCTAACGGTTTATTACTTGCTGGAAAACAGGATTTGGCAAGAGAGTTGATCGAGGAATCGCTAGATCAAGATTGGGATCAGTCTTTGGTAGATATTTATCCTAGTTGCGTCATTTCTGGGCAAAGTGCTTTGGGACAGATTCAGAAAATTGAAGCTTGGATGATGAAGTATCCAAGTGAGTTAGCTCTTTCTTTAGCGCTTGCTCGTGTTTGTGTTTCCCAGCAATTATGGGGTAAGGCAAAGTCTACTTTGCATGGACTAATTCATGATGCTAAAGCAAAGCCTGTGATGAAGGCTGATGCACATATGTGCTTGGCTCAGCTTCATGAGTCTCTAGACGAAGCTCAAGAAGCTGCGGTGCAGTACAAATTGGCCGCTAAGATTTACGCGGCCAACTGATTGGCAAGTTAATAATTATTTAGAACCAAGCCGACGAATTAATCTTTCAATTGTTTTTCCGTATGGTGGGTGCGCTAAGCTAGTACCCATCCATTTACGGATGCCTAAGAAGCCTTTGGTTTCGAGTACTGGTTTGTGGTGGCTAAATGTATTAAAACCAAATAGGCCATGATAGTTACCCATTCCACTAGGGCCAATGCCACCAAATGGCAACTCTTCAAGAGTAAAGTGCAATAGGGTGTCGTTGACAGTGACACCACCTGCGTGTGTCTTTTGCAATAAATCATGCAACACTTTTTTATTCTTACCAAACCAGTACATGGCAAGAGGACGTTCTTGGCTTTGAATATATTCAATCGCTTCTTCTGGAGAATCAATGCCAATCACAGGAAGTATGGGGCCAAATATTTCCTCTTGCATGATGAGGCAATCAGGGGATGTATGAGTCAGTATCACTGGTGTAAATGGTCTCTCTGGGAGAGGTTCAAGTAACTGCGTTAATGTGGCGCCTTTGCTAACAGCTTCTTGAGTCAGGTATTGCCAGCGATCAAGTTGGGCTTGATCAATTGGATGTGTTAATTCACTCGGCTTGCTAAACATAACTTGAGCTGCCTTTTGGCAAGCATTTAGAAACTGAGGAATCAGTTCTTTTTTAATCAAAACATAATCTGGTGCCACACAAGTTTGCCCATTATTAAATAATTTGCCATATATGATGCGTTTGGCGGTATCTTCTAGTGGCGCATCATCATGAATAATGGCGGGCGATTTGCCGCCCAATTCCAATGTCACTGGCGTTAGGTTTTCTGCTGCTGCTCGCATAACTTGTTTTCCGGTAGCAGTCGATCCCGTAAAGAGTAGGTGATCAAAAGCTAGTCCAGCAAAGGTCTTTCCTGTTGTGGTATCACCTATCGTGACCGAAAACTCAAGTGGGTGAAAATATTCGGCAATCATTGTTGCTAAATAACCTGCTGTTCGAGGGGTTCTTTCTGATGGTTTTAACCAAACTCGATTGCCGGCGGCAAGCGCTGCAATAGCTGGTACTAAAGCTAGCTGAATCGGATAATTCCATGGACTCATAATGCCAATGACGCCCTTTGGTTGAGCCTGTATATACGCTTTAGAAGGTTTGAGATGTAGCGGTACTTCAACTTCCTTAGCTTGCATCCATGCTTCTAAATTTTTGATGGCATAGCGAGCAGCCTGTTTGACCATATTTAATTCTGCCAAACGCGTCTCAGCTGTATGACGATTTCCGAAATCAGCCAACACAACCTTGCAAAGGTTATCTTCGTACTTATCAATCATTTGTACGATGCGACCAATGCGCTCTTTTCGCACAGCAAGGCTTGGGTTGGCATCGTGCTGGTAGGCTTTTTTTATTTCTTCATGATGTAGGTCAAGTGCGTTCATGGTTATTTTGTCTTGGTTTTATACACTGTAGGTTATTAAGTGATATTTTATAGTTAGTTATTACTCAAAATAGAAAGCCTGGTTAACCTATATGGCAACTGATTCAAACAATGTAACAATAGGCACCCATCAAGCCACCCTCGGGGGAGGTTGTTTTTGGTGTCTAGAAGCTGTTTATCAGCAGGTTAGAGGGGTTAGACATGTGGAATCTGGTTACACGGGTGGACATACATTGCATCCTGATTATGACTCGGTCTGCTCTGGTCAAACGGGGCATGCTGAGGTGGTGCAATTAACTTACGATCCTGCTGAAATTAGCTATCAACAACTATTAAAAATATTTTTTGCTATTCATGATCCGACAACCCTTAATCAACAGGGTAATGATGTGGGTACTCAATATCGCTCAGTGATTTTTTGCCATGATGAGCAGCAAAAGGCCATCGCTTTGCAAACTCTTGCCGAACTAGAAGCTAATAAAGTCTTTGATGCGCCAATTGTTACCGAGGTGACTGATTTGCCGATTTACTACAAGGCTGAAGATTATCACCAGAATTACTTTAATCAACATCCTTACCAAGGTTACTGTGCTTTTGTGGTGAGTCCTAAGGTCAGCAAGTTTAGGCAGCAGTTCTCCGATTGGCTCATCTGATTGATGGCTGATTACTTTGAAATTGTGTTGGTGGGATTAAGGAGCTAGGCGCTCTATCTTCCACATACCATAGGCTTGTTGTTGATAGCGAATACGATCGTGTAAGCGCGATGGTCTACCTTGCCAAAACTCAATGGCTTGAGGTTTTACTATAAACCCGCCCCAGTGAGGTGGGCGTGGGGGATTTAAGGCAAATTTAAGAGCGTATTCAGCTGCTTTGGCAACTAAGGTGGATCTGCCTGAAATGACTTGGCTTTGCGGTGATGCCCAAGCGCCAATACGAGAATCTAATGGTCTCGAATGAAAGTATTCATCGCTGGCTGCTTCGGACAATTTTTCAACAGGACCTTCGATTCTGATTTGGCGCTCTAATTCCGGCCAAAAGAAGAGCAGTGCTGCTTGTGGGTTCTGGGTTAGAGCTTGACCTTTACGGCTATCGTAATTGGTAAAAAATACAAATCCTTGCTTTGTTACTTCTTTAATTAACACGACTCGGGCACTTGGCTTTCCATCTGCATCAACAGTAGCAACCGTCATGGCATTGGGCTCGGGTAGCTCTGCATGGCGTGCTTGATCAAACCAGATATGGAACTGATCAATAGGATGTGCTTGGACATCCTCTTCAGAGAGGCTACCTTTAATATAAGATTTTCTTAAATCTGCTAACTTAGTCATAAGTTGAGTATATTGCGCTTATGGAAATCAATCAAAATAGACGTTTTGGCGGTGTTGCTCGCTTATATGGCGAAGAGGGGCTTGCCGCCTTTGAGCAGGCCCATGTCTTAGTGGCAGGTCTAGGTGGTGTTGGATCCTGGGCTGCTGAGGCTTTGGCTAGGAGCGCTGTGGGTGAGGTGACTTTGGTGGATTTTGACCATATTGCTCCTAGTAATGTAAATAGACAGTTACATGCCATTGAGGGTGAGTTTGGGAAATCTAAGGTTCAAGCTATGACAGAACGTCTTTTGGCCATTAATCCTGGTTTAAAGATTCATGTTGTGGATGATTTTTTGACGCCCGAAAATATTCCTGTGCATATTGAAAAAAATGCGTCTCTGGTTGTATTGGATGCAACCGATGATGTGAAAATGAAAACTGCTTTGGCAGCGCATTGCAAAAAACAGATACCCCTAATTATTTGTGGGGGTGCTGGCGGTAAATTGGATCCTAGTCGTATTCGTGCCGAAGACTTAAGTAAAACAACCCAAGATCCATTGCTATCAAAGATTCGTTATAACTTGCGCAAGGATCATGGATTTACCTCAGACCCTAAAAAGAAATTTCAGATAACGGCTATTTATTCTGATGAACCAAGACAAGGCGTTGCTAGTGGTGGATTAGCTTGTTCTGGCTATGGTTCAGCCGTTACTGTGACTGCTACTTTTGGTTTTGTGGCTGCCGCAGAAGCTCTAAAAGTAATTAAAAAGAATTATTTAAAGCGTATTCAGTCAGCTTGATTAATGGTTAATTAAGCTGGTTTTACGTTTTTGGCAATATGCTCTAGAGCTTCATCAACTTGATCAACCAAGATTAAGCAGATATCTTCTGGCCCAATTTGTTCTAAAGCTTTATCGATGGCTAAGAACTCGCCATAGAGTTCTTCTACTTTCTTAACTTGTTTCGAGCCATTTAAACCTTCGCGCATGAGAGCAATGACCTCGCCGTCAGCTCTGCCGCGTTGGCATTGATCTTCATACAGAATCACGTGATCAAATGATTGACCAAGAATTTCTGTTTGGCGACGCAAGTCTTCATCTCTTCGATCACCCGCACCGCTAATAACAACCATGCGTTTTTTTGCAGGCATGTGCATGATGGTGTCAGATAGTGCTTGAATAGCATCGGGGTTGTGGCCGTAGTCAGCAATAATCGTAGCCCCTTTGTGCTTAAACATATTGAACCTGCCAGGCACAGTTTTGGCATCACTGACAAATGTGCTTAGGCCTTGGGCAATCAGTTCCCAAGGAATATTTAGTGCCCAAGCAGCACCAACAACCGCTAATACATTCTCAACTTGGAATCCAATCGCGCCATTCGCTGTAATAGGCACTTGACCTAATTCAATATGGAATTCTTTCTTACCCTCTGTAGCAACGATCATATTATTCTGAACAAATACCACGCGTAGTCCTTGCGCACGATGTTTGGCCATTACTGGATGATTGGGATCTTTCGCAAAATAGGTGACAGAGCCTGGGCAAGCCTTTGCCATCTTCGCAACAATAGGATCTGCTGCATTTAATACGGCGGTGCCATGAGGGGCCACATTTTGCACAATCACGCGCTTAACAGCAGCCAACTCAGCGGCTGTGTTGATGTAGTTCATGCCTAGGTGGTCGCCTTCGCCAATGTTGGTCACGACAGCAACTTGGCAACGATCAAAACCTAAACCTTCTCTTAATATACCGCCTCGTGCCGTTTCTAAAACAGCCGCATCGACATCAGGGTGCATGAGGACATTGCGAGCACTCTTAGGGCCACTGCAATCGCCGGTATCGATACGACGACCTTTGACATAAACGCCATCTGTACCAGTTAATCCAACCCCTAAACCTTGTTGTTCAAATAAATGAGCAATTAATTTAACGGTCGTAGTTTTTCCATTCGTTCCAGAAACAGCGACAACCGGGATGCGGCCATCATCATTTTTTCCGAACATGGTGGAAATAATGGCTTCGCCAACAGGACGACCTTTGCCGTAAGAGGGGTGAAGGTGCATTCTTAAACCAGGAGCAGCATTTACTTCAACAATGCCGCCACCTTGATCTTCTAGCGGGCGGTAAACGTTGTCACAAACCACGTCAACGCCACAAATATCTAGACCAACCATTTGTGCTGCAGCAATAGCTGAAGCAGCTAAATCTGGGTGCACATCATCCGTTACATCTGTCGCTGTGCCGCCAGTACTTAAGTTGGCATTATTTCTTAAGGTAACGCGTAAGCCTTTAGGCGGGATGCACTCAGGCGTTAGATTTTGATTTTTTAGTGTTGAGATCGCAATATCATCAATTCTGATTTTGCTCAGTGATGTGGCGTGACCGTCACCGCGTAGAGGGTCTCTATTAACTGTGTCGACTAATTGGCGAACGGTATGTTTATTGTCGCCAATAACGTAAGGCGGTTCACGTCTGGCTGCAGCAATTAATTGATTGCCAATAACTAATAAGCGATGATCATGGCCCGGTAAGTAGCGCTCAATAATGACTTCGGAAGAAATCTTTGATGCAGCGTTAAAAGCTACTTCAATTTGCTCGCGTGTGTTGATGTTGACTGCAACACCTTTGCCTTGATTGCCGTCACGTGGCTTAATGGCAACAGGGGCATTAATTTCTAGGTAAGCATCCCAAGCTTCATCCACAGTAGTAACAATTTTTCCGACTGGCACAGGCACGCCTGCCGCATGTAATAAATTCTTAGTTAGTTCTTTATCTTGCGCGATGGATTCAGCAATCGCGCTGGTTGAGCTAGTTTCTGCAGCTTGAATACGTCTTTGTTTGCTTCCCCAGCCTAACTGCACCATGCTGCCTTCTGTTAGACGGCGGTAGGGAATACCTCTGGCAATAGCAGCATCAACAATCGAACCAGTGCTAGGCCCGAGTCGAATATCTTCATCAAGCTCTCTTAATTGAGCAATGTACTCTTCTAAATGAGAGCCATTGTCAATCAGGGCTGAGCGACAAAGCTTCATAGCTAAATCAAGCGCTAGGCGGCCAACTTTTTCTTCGCTATATTCGACAACAACAATGTAAACACCATCGTCAGGTGTGGACATGGTGCGGCTAAACGTAACAGGACAACCAGCTTGTGCTTGTAGATCGCGCGAACAAACCTCTAATGCATGTGCCAATGAAATAACGTCGTTTTGGCCATGTGAGCGTAGGGGGCTTAGCTCTGGGAAGCGAGCTCGCAATCTTGTTTCAAAGCCAGAAATATTGGTAATAACTTTTTCGTTTTCTTCGCAGGTCACGAGTGCTTCTAAAGCCGTATGGCGTCCCCATAAATTAGGACCTCTTAGTGCGCGAATACGAGTTAATTCCATATCTTGTCTTAATGATAAGTTTGTAAGCCCGCCACAATGATGTCTTTAGGGATATTTAAAGCCCAAGCGGCACCAACAGCGGCTAATACGTTTTCTAATGCATGAGTCTTACTGCTAGATTGCAATAGGGGAATACCGGAAATATTTGTCAGAACTGTTCTATCAGTGCCCTGAGATAAAACAATTTGCTCATTGGCTGTAAAGACGGCTTTCCCACCTTGCGCCAGATGCTTCTGGGTTGTTTCATTTTGGCCATATTTACTAATAAAGACGACTTCGCCATCTGATAGTTCAGCCATCTTCGCAACCGCTTCATCATCGGCATTCAGCACAGCAGCGCCCGTTGGAAGAACTAAATCTACCTGAGTTCTCATCACGTTATAGATGTGCTCTGGCTCAACGATGGCGCATTCGGGGACAGTATCGTTAGGGTCTAAGCTGGTAACGATGCCTACTGCGCATCGATCGTAGGCAAGACCTTCATTCAAAATGGTACGGCTATCGTTTTCAAACACGGCAGCTTCTACTTGGCGATTGAGCAAGATACGATTAGCGCTTGTCCAATTGGCGCAATTGCCAGATGTTTGTAAACGTTGATTAAAGAAAGCACCTTTGCTGCAGGCAAGACCTACTTTGACTCCGGTTAGCTGCATTAAGTGTGTAACTAATTGCGCCACCATTGTTTTGCCCCTAGAACCTGTAACGCCAACAATCGGAATGCGGCCATTTTCGCTATTGGGGAAAAGATGTTCAACAATGGCTGCACCCACAGGTTGGGGTTCGCCAACAGCTGGTTTGAGATGCATGATTAGGCCAGGCCCAGCATTAACTTCAACAATGGCTGCGCCTTGTTCTTCTAATGGCCGAGAAATATCTTGTGCCACTAAATCCACGCCGGCAATATCTAGACCAACGACACGAGCAGCTAAGGCTACTTGCTCAGCGACATCTGGATGCATGAGGTGCGTTACTTCAAAAGCCATATTACCTGAGCGCTGGACTAAAACTGCTTGATCAATAGCTGGAACTGAATCAATAGTTAGATTTTGGCGTGACAACTCAAGTTCTAACATCGTGTCAAAAAGAACCGGGCTGAGGGGCAAAATTTCTGCATCACCTCGTCTTGGGTCGGTATTGATTTCTTCGTTGATTAAATCGCGGATGGTACGTTTACCGTCACCTTTTACCCAGGCTGATTCACCTTTGGCAACGGCTACTACTTTTTTGCCAACCACTAGAAGGCGATGTTCATTGCCTGTAATGTATCTTTCAACCATGACGCCACTACCTTCTTTTAAGGCATCTGCGTAGGCTTTTTCTATTTCTGTTTGTGTTGATAAATTGGTAAATACCCCACGTGCGTGGTTACCGTCATAAGGTTTGACAACAACTGGCACGCCGATATCTTGTGCAGCTTCCCAAGCATCGCTAGCACTTTCAACCATGCGACCTTCTGGAACTGGCACGCCGCAAGCAGCTAATAATGTTTTTGTTAGATCTTTATCTCTTGAGATGCCCTCGCCAATGGCGCTAGTGGCATCTGTTTCTGCTGTCCAAATACGTCTTTGTTTATTGCCATAACCTAGTTGCACTAGGTTGCCTTCAGATAAGCGATTGGATGGAATGCGTCTATCGCGAGCTGCATCCACAATACAACCTGTGCTTGGACCTAGGTAAAGGCTATCGACTAAATCTTCAATTTCTTTGATAGCTGCAGGCACATCAAATGGACGGTCTTCGATGGCCGCCATGACCAAATCTCTAGCATGATAGAGAGCTGTTTTGGTAATTTTTTCGTGCCATGCGCGTACGACTACTTTATAGACGCCGCGTTTATTGGTTTCTCTAGCTTTACCAAAACCACCTGGCATACCTGCTAGATTTTGTAATTCTAGGGTGACGTGTTCAAGGATGTGGGCTGGCCATGTGCCTTCTTCAAGGCGCTTAATAAAACCACCACGTTCCCCATAGCTACAACGATGCTCAATGAGGGATGGGAGCCATGCGCAAAGACGCTCGTTAAATCCTGGAATCGTATTGGATGGACAGTCTTCTAAATCGCCAATATCTACCCAAGCTTCTAATACGGGGCGATAAGTCCACATGCTAGGTCCGCGGAGAACCTTTATGTCTATGATTTCTATAGTTTTTTTAGTCATGTGGGGCTAAAGTGCCAAAAGTGCTTCATTGTACGTTGTCTTTCAACGCTTAGGCACTGTTTTTGTTGACAAAAAATGCAAATATTTTGATTCTCAAATTTGAGATAATTAAAGCCTTAATAAAAATTAAAAACACTATATCTCCTTGACTGATTTTAGCCAAATTACCCGTATGCCAGAGCACTGGCGTTTTTTGTTGCCACGCCTATTGCACGCAGATGAACAGGTGTTAGCTTTTTTAGAGTTGGATTTAAATACTCAACTACGCTATTCAAGTGGACTTGTTTGTCTAACAAACCATGGAATACTAGCTGCTAAGACAGGACAAAGTCTTACAGCATTAGAGAGTAGGGATGCTTGGGATTTTTGGCCATATAGTCATGATTTACGTTTGAATTTACATGATCATGCTGGTGTGGCGAGTTTGGAGTTATGTCATGCAACTGGGCGCCTAGCTCTATGGCGATTTACCTTGGCACAAAACCCAGCAGCCAATCGATTAATACAGCAATACAAATTGGAGTTGGGTCGATTCTTAGGAAAAATTGATCCTGCTACTGATGAATTGATGGGGCAACCTTTGTGCCCAACTTGTTGGGTGCCTCTGCCACCAGATCAAGACGATTGCCCTGCCTGCACTTCTGAGAATATGACGCCGCCCTCCACATGGACATTATTCCGCTTGTGGCGTTTTGCCAAACCTTATAAAGGTCAGTTATTAGCTGGTTTTTTATTAACGCTAGCATCAACCGCTGCGACCTTGGTACCTCCTTACCTCACGATGCCTTTGATGGATGACATTTTGTTACCTTATCAAAGTGGTCATCCAATTGATTACGCACTAGCCGGTCTTTATTTAGGCGGTTTGTTATTAGCTGCTTTATTAGCTTGGTCTTTAGGTTGGGCGAAGACTTACATTTTGGCTTTAGTGAGTGAGCGTATTGGTGCTGATTTACGTACCACGACATATGAGCATCTACTTAAATTGTCATTGGAATATTTTGGAGGTAAGCGCACGGGAGATTTGATGGCTCGGATTGGCTCCGAATCTGATCGTATTTGCGTTTTCTTATCGTTACATCTATTAGATTTTGCTACAGATGTATTAATGATTTTGATGACAGCAGCGATTCTTGTTTCAATTAATCCATGGTTGGCATTGGTGACATTAATTCCATTGCCGTTTATTGCTTGGATGATTCATGTGGTGCGAGATAAGTTGCGCTATGGCTTTGAGAAAATTGACCGTATTTGGTCTGAAGTGACCAGTGTGTTGGCTGACACCATTCCTGGCATTCGTGTGGTGAAAGCGTTTGCTCAAGAGCAACGTGAGTCTGATCGCTTTAATGTGGCAAACCAACATAACTTAGCTGTTAATGATCGTGTTAATAAAGTGTGGGCACTGTTCTCGCCAACGATTACCTTGTTGACGGAAATTGGTTTGTTAGTTGTTTGGGCTTTTGGTATTTGGCAAATTGCTCATGATGCTATTACCGTTGGTATGTTGACTGCTTGTTTGGCTTATATCAGTCGGTTCTATACACGTTTAGACTCAATGAGTCGCATTGTTTCTTTTACGCAAAAAGCAGCAACAGGTGCTAAGCGAATTTTTGATATTTTGGATCATGTTTCGAGCGTTCCTGAACCTATTAACCCGGTCAAATTGGGCGAGGTAAAAGGAAGTATTGAGTTGCAGAATGTGGGGTTCCGTTACGGTAATCGTTCTGTTACAAAAGGAGTTAACCTTAAGATTGCTCCGGGTGAAATGGTAGGTCTTGTGGGGCATAGTGGCTCAGGTAAGAGTACCTTGGTGAACTTGATTTGCCGTTTTTACGATACGGCTGAAGGTACTATCAAGATTGATGGAGTAGATATTCGTTCTATTCCTGTGGCAGAGTATCGCAAGCATATTGGCTTAGTGTTGCAAGAGCCGTTCTTATTCTTTGGCACGATTGCTGACAATATTGCGTATGGCAAGCCTGATGCTACAAGAGCTGAAGTGATTGCGGCGGCAAGAGCAGCTCATGCACACGAGTTCATTTTGCGTTTGCCGCATGGTTACGATTCTTTGGTTGGTGAGCGTGGTCAATCTTTGTCGGGTGGTGAACGTCAACGTATCTCTATTGCAAGAGCTTTGTTAATTAATCCGCAGATTTTGATTTTGGATGAGGCCACATCTTCGGTGGACAGCACAACTGAAAAAGAGATTCAGAAGGCACTCGATAATTTGGTACAAGGTCGCACAACGATTGCAATCGCACATCGACTTTCTACATTACGTAAAGCCGATCGTTTAATTGTTTTGGACAAAGGGCAAGTGATTGAAGAGGGTAGCCATGATCAATTAATGGCTGTTCAGGGTGTTTATCACCGTATGTATGAAACTCAAGCCCGCCAAGCCATGGAGGCAACGGCAGATAATGAATTGGGAGTCAATCATGGCTGACAACATTGATAAGTCATTCACTTTGATGCGTAATACATTTGGTCATTTGTCATTAACAAATGACCAAGGAATCTTTGAAGATGTGGTGCCGGTCAGGGCTTTCCCTATTAGCGATCCAGGGCAATCTATTGCTATAGTCGATCGTGAAGGACATGAGTTGGTTTGGTTGGATAGTCTTGATCAGGTCAGTGCTGAAAATCGAGCTTTAATTAATGAAGAACTGTCTGCAAGAGAATTTATGCCAGTTCTGACAAGAATTAATGATGTTTCAACATTTGCTACGCCTAGTACATGGCATGTTGAAACTAGTCGCGGTGCAACGCAATTTATTTTGCGTGGTGAAGATGATATTCGACGTATTAATAAAACCATGTTCTTGGTGTCTGACAATCATGGTGTGCAGTATTTGATCCAAGATATTCAGAGTTTGGATAAACATAGTAGACGTTTGTTAGATCGATTCTTATAAGTCAATATGCCACTTTCAACAAATAATCAGTCGATGAGGTTTGAAACGCGTGGCATTGAATTCAGGGGTGGCTCACATGAAGCTTTAATTGCTTCAAAATCAGCTTTCATTGAGCATTTAAAAACGCATCAGTTATTAGATGCGGTTGAAATTAATGAGTTCTTGGATGCAGAGGGTGCTTGCGTCGCATTTACTTTAAAAGAGGCTTGTAAAAACGTATGGGCACCTGATTGGGATACGACTCTTTTAAATGAGCGATTGGGTATTGATAGTCGTCGTGATGAAGTATCTCTAGACCGAGAAATCTTGATTGCCATGTTATTGGCAACCATTCCTTTTGTTTTTCCTACATACAAAGATTTAGCTGCTGCCATACGTATTAGGCATCATATTGTTCGGGCTGGTTATTTGGCCGAGTTAAATTTTGATACGGATGCTACTGAGCGACCGCTTGATTGTTGGCATTATGATGAAGATGCTGGATTTTTATTGAATCAAGATGTTTCAATTATCCATGCCTTGACTAAGGCTACTCAACCAGATGGAACCCATCCTGCCTATTCTTTCTCTTGTTACCGTGCAACTGAATATGTCATTCTTTTGGGTATCGCGCAGGAGTTGCAACATAGCAATCCTGATTTATTGAAGCGGCTGGAGAAAAGGTCTGAGAAACGAGCTATTCGCTCCGGTGAATTTCACGAAGTATTTCTAAGAGAGTATGGGGCTATCGAGCATCCTTTCCCTATGAAATATTACGTGCCAGGTGATCGCGTATGGTTCCGTAATCCAGATGATCGTTCGTCTGATATTTCTGGCTATGAAGGGTCTTGGGTTATTTATCTGGGACACAATTTATTTACCAATTTTTGGAAACGTAATAGTCCTTTTACCCTCCAAACTAAATGTGTTGAGGTCTTTCATTGGAAAGATGGTGCTTATTTGGGGGAAGACGGCGAATTGCATATGGATGAGTCGATTGTTGAGCTTGAGGTGGCTAAGTCACTAGCTGACCCTGGACGGTATGCTCAGATCTTAGAGCGTATGATGCGCTATCGTGATCCGAAAGGTGTATACGACCAGGGCGGGTGTATTGATACCTCCCGTGAATCCCCCAGATGGGTCTGTCCATCGACGGGTGATCTAGTTATCCCTGATTGATCGTCTTTAAGCAACGTCATATTCTTCTGATTGTCTTGTAGGAAAGATCTGATTCTTTTGTAGGACGATTTAAATCATTATTCAAAAATTCTTTATAAAACAAAGAGCATCTTAAAAACTAACTAACAGTTTTATCAGATTAGTTAGTTCACATACTTTTCCGACATATACATTTCAAGCGCTGACTCCTATTCTCGCTGCATTGGTTTTTTTGCCGATTAAAACAGTTAGAGGAGAAAAAATGGTTCATAACAACCATGAGTTAAAGCGAAGTCTTCAACCAAGGCATATTCGTTTAATGGCGTTAGGTTCAACGATTGGCGTGGGATTATTTCTTGGATCAGCTACAGCCATTCAGTTAGCTGGACCATCGATTATTTTTGGTTATGTATTGGCAGGCTTAGTGGCTTTTATTGTTTTGAGAGCTTTAGGTGAGATGGCTGTTCATGAGCCTGTAGCAGGATCTTTTGCGCATTACGCTGGAAAGTACATCAGTCCTTTGGCAGGATATTTAGTCGGCTGGGGTTATTGGACTTATTGGGTCGTCGTTGGATTAGCTGAGGTTACGGCGGTAGGAATGTATATGTCCTTATGGTTTCCAGATACGCCTCAATGGATTTGGGCCTTAGCTTCAATTATTTGTATGGGCGGTATTAATTTTGTCGCTGTTAAGGTTTTTGGAGAGTTTGAATTCTGGTTCTCTTTAATCAAGGTAGTTGCAATCGTTACCATGATTGGTATGGGCTTGGGAATGATATTTTTTGGCATAGGCCATGGTGGCGAGCCAATTGGTATGTCTAACCTTTGGCAGCATGGTGGTTTATTTCCTAATGGGCTTGAAGGATTCTTGTTGTCTTTGCAAATGGTGTTATTTGCTTATGTAGGCATTGAGATGATTGGTTTGTCTGCCGGTGAAGCTGAGAACCCAATTAAAACAATTCCGATGGCTATTGATTCTTTGGCTTGGCGAATTTTAATTTTTTATGTGGGTGCTTTATTTGTCATCCTTTCAATTTTTCCTTGGCATGAAGTAGGTTCAGCGGGTAGTCCTTTTGTTGCCATGTTTGAGAGCATGGGTTTAAGGGAGGCTGCTGGTGTCATTAATTTTGTGGTGATTACTGCTGCACTATCGTCTTGCAATGCAGGTATTTTTAGTGGTGGTCGATTGTTGTTGGGCCTATCAAGGGTAGGCAATGCGCCCAAGGCATTAGGTGAGCTATCTAGCGAAGGCGTTCCATCTAAAGCTATTTTATTTACCGTCTTGTTTCCGCTATTGGGCGTCGCCCTTAATTACTTTGTTCCTGAAAAGGCATTTCAATGGATTACGGCAGCCGTTACTCTAATTGGTTTATTGGTGTGGATTGCTATTTTGGCGACGCAATTATGTTTTAGAAAGCATTTGAATCAGCAGCAGACAGGTGATCTGTCATACAAGGCTATCGGTTGGCCTTACGCCTCATGGTTTGCAATTGGATTTGTATTGTTTGTCATTGGTTTGATGTGGTATTCCGATTTAACCCGTATGGGTTTTTATGTGGGGCCGCCGATACTAATTTTGTTAACAATTTTTTATTTTTCATTTGGTTTACATAAAAAAGATAGGAGAGAGCAATGATTGTTGGAGTACCTAAAGAAATTAAGAATCATGAATATCGTGTTGGTTTAACACCTGACCAAGTAAAAGATTTGTGCATGTACGGCCATCAAGTCTTGATCCAGAGGAAGGCGGGTGAGGCGATTGGGTTTTTGGATGATCACTATGCTATGGCTGGTGCCACTTTGGTTGATGGTGCAACGGAGATCTTTTCTCAATCTGAGATGATTATTAAAGTGAAAGAACCTCAATTGGGCGAGTGTGCTTTATTGAGGCGTGACCAAATATTGTTTACTTATTTACATTTGGCGCCAGATGTTCCGCAAACAAATGCATTGATTGAATCAGGTGCAACGTGCATTGCTTATGAAACCGTCACAAGTCCTTCGGGACATCTTCCTTTGTTGGCGCCGATGAGTGAGGTGGCTGGGCGTATGTCTATACAAGCAGCAGCTCATCATCTAGAGAAGTCGCATGGTGGCCGAGGTCTTTTAATGGCGGGAGTTCCAGGAGTTGCAGCGGCCAATGTTGTGATCTTGGGAGCCGGTGTGGTTGGTCAATCAGCACTTAAGATGGCTGTTGGTATGGGGGCGCATGTCACAATTTTGGATAAAAATTTAGATCGTTTAAGAGAAATTGATGATCTTTACGGCAATCGGGTTCACACCATTTATTCAAATTTAGCCAATATTGAAAGGGCGGTGTTATCGTCTGATGTGGTGATTGGAGGTGTTTTAATTCCTGGTGCTTCAGCCCCTAAGTTGGTAACTAAATTGTTGGTTTCTCAAATGCGGCCTGGCGCGGTTCTAGTCGATGTGGCCATTGACCAAGGGGGATGTTTTGAAACATCCCGAGCTACGACGCATGAGAGCCCTACTTATACGGTAGATGATGTGATTCATTACTGTGTAGCTAATATGCCTGGCGCAGTAGCAAGAACCTCAACGATGGCGTTAACCAATGCAACCTCTCCATTTGTTTTGGAAATTGCTAATAAGGGGCTGATGCAGTCGTTAAAAGATAATACTCATCTTTTAAATGGTTTGAATGTCTATCAGGGCCATATTACGTATGAAGCTGTGGCGAGAGCTCAAGGACGTGAGTATCTGAACCCGCAGAACATTTTTCACTAAAACAAAAGCCACCCTAGGGTGGCTTTTTATCAACAACTATTTAATTAGGCTTCTAAATGATATTGTTGAATGAGATCTACTTCATTTTTAGAACCCAAAATAACAGAAACTCGTTGATGTAATTTTTCTGATGGCAAACTCATGATGCGTGCCTTACCATTCACGGATGCGCCGCCAGCCTGCTCAATTAAGAAGCTCATAGGATTGGCTTCATACATTAAGCGGAGTTTCCCTGGTTTATTAGGGTCACGCTTATCCCATGGATACATAAAGACGCCACCACGGCAAAGAATGCGATGAACGTCTGCCACCATAGAGGCAATCCAACGCATATTGAAGTCTTTTTGGCGTGAACCTTCTGTGCCTAATAGACACTCATCGACATAGCGGCGCACCGGTTGATCCCAGTGACGCATATTTGACATGTTGATAGCAAACTCTTTGGTGTCAGGGGAAATTTGTACGTTTTCTTTAATGAGTAAGAACTCATTGGTTTCATGGTCAAGCGTAAACATATGGACGCCTTGACCTGTTGTGTATACCAAGCTAGTTTGTGGACCGTACACAACATAGCCAGCAGCGACTTGATCTTCGCCGGATTGTAAGAAGTCTTTTTCAGTAGCTGGTCCTGCATGATTTTTTCTCAGGATGGAGAAAATCGTACCGATGGATACGTTCACATCAATGTTAGATGAACCATCTAGTGGATCAAATAACAAAAGTAAGTTGCCTGCAGCATTGGCAGGGTAGATGGTTTCCATTTCTTCAGAAGCCATACCCGCTAGGCTAGGCTCTTTTCCGCAGGCTTCTAAAAGAATGTCATTAGAAATAATGTCTAGCTTTTGTTGGGTTTCACCTTGAACATTACCGCTACCAGCTGAACCAATGATGCCTGCTAGTGCGCCTTGCTCAACTTGCTTGGCGATTAATTTGCACGCATTAGCAACGCAGATTAATAAGGAGCTAGGAATCTCAGCATTTTTGCTGGCTAATCCTGATATGTATTGTGTAAATGTGGTGCCTTGAGACATATGAGCTTTCTATTAACTATGTAGTGCTTTTTGGACCACTTCTGCCACGTCAGATGACAGGTGAGGTTCTCTAGCTATCAATTCTAGTGCTGATTTCATGTGCTGTTGGTAAATTGGCGCAAATTGTTTCCATCGATCTAGGCTTCTAGCCAATCGAGAGGCTACTTGAGGGTTGATTTGGTTGAGTTCAATGACCTGTTTTGCCCAGAACTGATAACTTTCACCATTTTGGTTGTGGAAGGCTCCAGGGTTGCTCATGCAGAACGCATGAATCAGACTTCTGGCTCGGTTAGGGTTCTGAATATGGAAATCTGGATGATTTCTGAGTGCCAAAACATCTGCTAGAACAGGTGATTGGCCGGATAGATCTTCTTGTCTGGTGGCTTGAAGGGTAAACCATTTATCGATCACTAGAGCGTCGTTCGTAAAGCGTTGCTTAAAGTCGGTTAAACATATTTCTGTCTTAGAAGATGAGAAATTAACCAAGCTAGCAAGGGCGCCATAACGGTCGGTCATATTATTGGCAGACTGATACTGTTCATAAGCCCAAGACTCTGCTTTGGGTGTTTTTGCGTTCATGAGCATATTCAGCGCTAAATTTTTGAGAGCGCGTCGACCGGCGCTAGTCGCATTAGCTTGGTACTCGCCTGGGGTTTGATGTTGTTGGTAAACCTGCATCCATTCAGATGATAAAGAGACTGCGAGTTGTTCTCTAACTTGGCGACGTGCTAAATGAATGGCCTGTGGGTCAATGATATGAACTTGCTCGTAGAGATAAGTTTCTGCCGGCAAAGTAAAGATGAGGTCTTTAAACGCAGGATCTAGAGATGAATCTAGCAAGACCTCACGTAATGTATCAATCACTGTTGTATCTAGTGTGGTGTTATTTAAGATACTGCGAATATATAGTTTTTGTATGGCTTCCCAGCGATTGAAGGCATCATCATCTTTCTTAACAAGCGTTAAGAGTTCGGTTTCATGTTGTTCAAAATCCAACACAATCGGCGCAGAGAAATTTCTATTAATTGATAAAACTGGTTTCTCTTTTAAATTGTGGGCTGTGATGGTTTCTGATGTTTGCGTTAATTCAAATAATTTTTCTTGCGCGTATTCCTCTCCTAAATCCGTAGATCCTGCGCCAATTAATTTGTATAGCAAGGGTATATGGAATGGGGCTTTATTTGCTTGACCTGGAGTGCTCGGGCAGGATTGTGATAGTTTGGCTTGATAGGTGCTCTGATGAAAGCTTTCTTCGATGGTGACTTTAGGCGTTCCTGCTTGGCTATACCAGTTTTTGAATTGGGTAAGATCTTTGCCATTGGCATCTGCCATAGCAGCAGTAAAGTCATCGCAAGTAACGGCTTGACCATCATGGCGCTTAAAGTAAAGGTCCATACCTTTGCGGAAACCCTCTTTACCAAGCAAGGTTTGTTGCATGCGAACAACCTCAGCGCCTTTTTCATAAACAGTGACGGTATAAAAGTTGTTGATTTCTTGATAGCTATCTGGGCGAATGGGGTGAGCCATTGGCCCAGCATCTTCTGGGAACTGAACTTGACGCAATAAGCGGACATCTTCGATACGTTTAACGGCTTTACCAGAGTCATGTCCCATTTGATCGGCAGAAAACTCTTGGTCTCTAAAGACTGTTAGGCCTTCTTTGAGTGAGAGCTGAAACCAGTCACGACAGGTAACGCGATTTCCTGTCCAGTTATGGAAATACTCATGAGCAACGACGCTCTCGATATTGCCGTAATCAATATCAGTAGCAGTTTCTGGGTTAGCTAATACAAATTTGGTATTAAAGATATTTAAACCTTTGTTTTCCATGGCTCCCATATTGAAGTCGCCCACTGCCACAATCATGAAACGGTCTAAATCTAATTCCAAACCAAAGCGTTGTTCATCCCAGCGAATGGAGGCAACGAGAGAGTCCATGGCGTGTTCTGTTTTATCAAGATCTTTTGACTCCACCCACACTTGTAATAACTTAGATTTGCCAGAGCTACTCTTAATGGTGCGTTCAATGGCTTGTAATTTGCCAGCAACTAGAGCAAATAAATAAGATGGTTTAGGAAATGGATCTTGCCAAGTGGCTGCATGCCAGCCATTACCTAATTCTTCCTCTTTAATTAAATTGCCATTTGATAACAAGACGGGAAAATGTTCTTTTAGGGCGCGCAAAGTAACTTGGTAGGTCGCCATGACATCTGGCCGATCGAGGAAGTAGGTAATCTTCCTGAAACCTTCTGCTTCACATTGTGTGAAAAAATTACCATTAGAAACATAAAGCCCCATGAGGGAGGTATTTTTCTCTGGTACACATGCACTTGTAATGCTTAACTCAAATACATCAGGTAAGTTATTTAAGGTCAGTGATTGTGGGGTTAATACATAATCGGTCACGATGTTGCCGTTAACGCGCACGCTCACTAATTCTTGTTCCTCTCCATGTAACACCAATGCTTCATGAGCGGCTGTCATCTCATGACGTTTGACCTGCATACGATTAACAACGATGGTGCGTGCGGGATTAAGTGCGATGTCAAGGTCAACGCTCTGAATTAAAAAAGCGGGAGCTTTGTACTCACTTCTTAAAAATGTGACGGGCGTATCAGTGTGGGCCATGGGGAGTAACTTTCTACTACAAATAAAACGTTAAAACACGAGGGTGGCAATACCCATTACGATAAATAAGCATGAGGCAATCGCGTGAACCCATTTGATGGGCAAAGCTTTTGTAAATTTTTTACCTAACCATACGGCTGGGGCATTAGCTAACATCATGCCTAGGGTCGTGCCAGCAACAACTGCCACCAAATCATCATAACGTGCGCCTAGTGCCACGGTAGCGACTTGAGTCTTGTCGCCCATCTCTGCCATAAAGAATAAGGAAGTTGTGAGCGTGAATATTTTCCAAGGGTTATGGGTCGTTGGAGTATTGTCGTCATCATCCAATTTATCTGGGATGAGTAACCAAAGACCTAGTGCGATAAAACCAAGACCCAAAACCCAATGCATTACTTCAGGATTGATCCATTGGGACAATGCATTGCCTACCCAGGCTGCTAAAGCATGATTAAGTAGCGTGGCAATTAAGATGCCCCCAATGATGCCCCAGTGATGGTCTTTATAGCGGCTAGCTAACATTAATGAGAGTAATTGAGTTTTATCACCAATTTCTGCAAGGGCAACAATACTGGTGGCTAGGAAAAATGAATTAAAGTCCATGGATTCAATGGGTTATGGTTTTAGAAAAAGGCCAATAAAAGCTATTATAAAAATCAAAAAAAGCCCTTATGCTAATAAAACTCTTTAGACATAAACTATACAGGTCTAGTTTGAACGAAGTCTTTAATTTAATAAGGATGAAAAATGCCAACATTAAAAGGTAGTAGAACCGAACAAAGTTTAAAAGAGGCATTTGCTAGTGAGTCGCAGGCTAGTCGCCGCTATTTATATTTTGCAAATTTGTGTGATGTGGCAGGTGAAACTGATTTGGCAGCTTTGTTTCGTTCAACAGCAGAGGGCGAGACGGGACATGCTCACGGTCATATGGAGTTTTTAATTGAAGGTGGAGCCGGCGAGCCAATAACTGGATTGCCTAGTCGCACCCCAAAAGAAGCCTTAGAGGCGGCTATTTATGGCGAAACCCATGAATTCACGGACGTCTATACAGAAATGGCGAAGATTGCCCGCGAAGAAGGTTTTGATGAGATTGCTCAGTGGTTTGAAACATTAGAGCGAGCGGAGCGCTCACATGCTCAACGCTATCAAGCGGCACTGGATGAATTATTAGCTAGAACAAAAGAGTAGATTAAAAACTGTCAGGTGGTTAGTGAGCTAAAAATACAAATATATTAAGTTCGCACAATATGCACGCTGCAGGGGGCTTCTTCAACAATTTTTGTCATAGAAGTTCTCCATGGTGTAACTTTGGTTGGGATTTTGTGGGATGCGCCAATCAAAATCATGGATGCCTGATTGTCTTCGGCGAATTCAACAATACGAGAGGCTGGATCCATAGCTTCTAGTACATGGAATGAGACGCGTTCTGTTGGCATCTGTAATGGCTTTGCCCAATCCATTAATTGCACCAAGTGGCCACGCACAATACCAGAAGCAGTTTCATCCTCATTGCTTCCCTCGAAAGTTGGTGTGTTTGAGATGGTGCTTAAACAAATCAAACGACTTTCTGGGTAAGCTAGCAACAAATTCTTTGCTGTTGTTTGCATCCGTTCGCGCAACACTTCATCATTTTGTCGGGTGTCGATGGCGGCAATAATTAACGGCGCATTATCTTGTGCAGAGCTAGGTTTTGGGCAAGGTGAAGGTTCGTAGCCAGCGGCTCTAAACCAGCGTTTCATATTTTCCCAAGCGCTATTGGGGTATAGCTTCTCCGCCCGCTCTGTTAGTTGGACGCCTTCAGGCGCGCGTAATAGTTGGCGTAAACGTGTAGCGCTTTGGTAACGGTTGCTAGCAAGAGGTTCTAAGCAACGCAAAACTACTTCTTGTAACCAAAGTGGAATTTCTTTGCGAATAGCTCTTGGTGGGAGTGGTTCCATCCACATTCTCTTACGCAAGCCACCAATTGTGCTGGGAGCGCCAAATGGAAATTCACCCGTTAACATTTCATAAAGAATGGCGCCAATGGCAAAAATATCGCTGCGCCAATCATTTCTCATGCCCATCACTTGTTCTGGTGAAATGTATGGGGCAGAGCCAACACCTTTACGCATTTGCTCAACTAATAAGTCAGGGTAGCGCATATGGTGAGCTAAACCAAAATCGATTAAAGCAACCTTATTATCTTGGCCAATCAAAATATTTTCTGGTTTTAAGTCTAAGTGAATCACATCTTGTGCATGTAGGTTTGCAACAGCTAGAGCAATATTTGCAACGATTTCTATCGTTTGAGAAATGTCTTGTAGGCGACCGTCTTGTTCTTTAAGTAAGTCAATGAGAGGGCGACCTTCTAAGCGTTCCATAGCGATATAAGGTTTACGTGCCATATTGCCGGCACCGGCAAGTCTTGGTACATAAGGGCTCTTTAACGCCTTCATGATGGTTAACTCGGTTTCAAAACCAATCAGACTTTCTACAGGTTGGTCACGCCCGACGCGAGGAACTTTTAAAAGAATGGGGTACGGCACGCCTGCTTTAGTGGCTTCGTACAAAATGGCCATGCCACCCCGATGAACTTCTTGACCAATTAAAAAGCCATCAATTTCTTTGCCTTCTTGAAAAATGTCATTGATGGATTCAATTTGCTTATTGATCGCCATGCTTTAATTATTTCCCTGTTAAAAGGCGATCAATGAGTTCCGGGGGTAGTCCTGCCTTGCGAACTTTTTCAGCAGCTTTATAGTGGTCATAGTCAACTCGATGAAATGTTGTCTGTTCTTCATCGGGTTCAAATAAAGCGTAGTTAGCAGCAGGATTGCCATCGCGAGGTTGACCTAGTGAGCCAGCGATACTAACCCAGCGTCGATGCCTTGACATTGGTACAGGCTCACCAGGATGAGGGTGAAAGCGCATTAGTTTCCCAACGGTGCTTTGGTAGTACACCGTTGCTTCATGTACATGGCCAACAAAGGTATAAATACTTTCTGAGGATTCAGCGCAATGCCAAGCTGCCATACCACCATCAACATAACCCCAATTTTCTGGTTTGGCAGCAGAGGCATGGGCAAAACAGATATCTTCTTCTTTATGAATGAATGGTAGTTGTTTTAAGAAGTTGGTATGGTCATCGCCTAGTTGATCGCGTGTCCACTGAATAGCTGCCCAAGCAGATTGATTCATACGGGTGGAGTGGTCGGTAAAAACAGCTTGATCGTGATTGCCCAACACGGCAATTGCTTTATTCTTATCAATTAACTCTGAGACTTTTTCAATAATGGCTTTGGGGTCGGCGTTATAGCCAACTAAATCACCTAAAAAAACAAATTCATTAGCACCTTGTTCTTCAGCGTGCTCCATGCAGGCCTCGAAAGCTTCGAGATTGCTATGGATATCAGCGAACAGGGCAATTTTTCTATCGGAAGACATCTTTAAATGATAGGCCAATAAAGTAATAGTTTGCTGACATTTGGCTTAAATTTTTGATTTAGGCAATTAAAAAGCCACCCGAAGGTGGCTCTTTATAAAGCTTGTAACAGCTAATAATTGCTTGGAGTAATTATTTAGCGCCTGCTAAAACCCAATCAACTACTACTTTGGTGTCAGCTTCGCTGATACCAACGTTAGCTGGCATAGGAACTGGACCCCAAACTCCTGAGCCACCAGCTTTTACTTTTTTAACTAATTTAGCTGATGCGTCAGCTTGACCAGCATATTTAGCTGCAATATCTTTAAATGCTGGACCAACTACTTTTTTGTCTACAGCGTGGCAGCCTAAGCAGGCATTTTTTGACGCGATGTCTTTTGGTGATGCCATGACTGCTGGAGCAGCCAAAATGCCTACAGTTGCTAGTAAAGCTACTAATGCTTTCATATAAATCCCCTTAATGAAAAATATTTGGCAAAGATTAAATCAGGGGTCATTTTTGCACATTTATCCTTGAAAGAGAACTGTAGCAAAGGTATTTCCCCGCAAATCAACCAAACTTAGTGATTTCGTCTAGGTTTGATAGAGATAGCTTGGCGTATGGAATAATTATTTGCTTAGACTATTAATAGCTAATTATTTATGAACCCTAAATTACTGCAACACGGCATGAATCTTTGGCCACCTTTTGTGGGCGCTGGCATTAAGGTTGAGCATATTGGGAAAGATTACAAGACTGCTCGCGTTCGATTGAGATTGGGTTTAACTAATCGCAATATAGTGGGCGTTCATTTTGGTGGCAGTCTATTTGCCATGACAGATCCCTTTTTTATGATCTTGGTTCAGCATCAGTTGGGGAAAGATTATGTGGTGTGGGATCAAGCGGCAAAAATTGAATTCTTAAAGCCTGGTAAAGGTGTAGTTCGTGCTGAATTTGAAATTTCAGATGCGCAGATAAAAGATGTGATGGATGCATCTGCTAATGGACAAAAAGTTTTAAGAGACTTTTCTGTTGATGTCAAAGATGTTGGCGGAGATGTGGTGGCGCGTGTTGTGAAGACGCTTTATATTCGTAAAAAGAAAAATCCTAATTAATAACCCACCTTCACATAAAGATGACCGATGAATAAAGAGCTGTTCTGGGATGCAATCATTATTGGCGGTGGCGCTGCTGGATTATTTTGTGCAGGGGTTGCTGGGCAATTAGGTAAAAAAGTTCTAGTGCTAGATCATGCGGAGACCCTGGGGGAGAAAATTCGTATCAGCGGTGGTGGTCGATGTAATTTCACCAATATCAATTCTTCGCCAGCTAACTTTCTTTCAAGCAATCCTCATTTTGTTAAAAGTGCCTTATCTAAATACAAACCTCAAGACTTTATTCATCTAGTTAAAAGTTACAACATTGCTTTTCATGAAAAACATAAAGGTCAATTGTTTTGTGATATTTCAGCAAAACAAATTGTTGAGATGTTATTTTCAGAGTGCCAAAAGGGGGCGGTCACCATTCGCCATCCAGTGACAGTTGAACAGGTAGCTAAAAATGATCAAGGATGGGTGGTGACCACTCATTTGGGCGTTGAGCATGCTAGGTCGGTTGTTTTTGCTACTGGAGGTTTGCCAGTGCCAGCGATTGGAGCGACTGATTTTGCTTTGGATGTGGCTAAACAGTTCGATTTGCCTGTGACATCAATTAGGCCCGGTTTGGTACCTTTGTCGTTTACCTCCGATGAATTTGCTCATTTAAGTGAGTTATCGGGATTAAGTGTCCCTGTCAAAATAAGTGCAGGCCAAAAGGGACAGCGTTACGGGGTTTGTTATTTTGATGAGGATTTGCTGCTAACTCACAAAGGTTTATCTGGCCCTGCCGTTTTGCAAGCTAGTAGTTATTGGCAAGAGGGTGAGACTATTTCAATTAATTGGCTTAATGATATCGATGTGGATGCGTTGTTTGAAGATGATGCGAATCGTTTGAAGTTAACTGAAAACATCTTGGCTATGGCTTTGCCTCAGCGCCTAGCAAAAGCATTTGCTGAACAAAAAAATCTATTGGGGCGTAAATGGGCTGAAGTAGGCAAAAAAGATCGTCAGGCTTTGAAAGAGTTATTAACGCATTGGACCGTTAAGCCTGCTGGTACCTTGGGCTGGAAAAAAGCCGAGGTGATGTTAGGTGGTGTAGATACCAAGGCTTTAGATAGCCAGACGATGATGAGCAAAGCACATCCTGGCCTATATTTTATTGGTGAATGTGTTGATGTGACAGGACACTTGGGTGGGCATAACTTTCAGTGGGCCTGGTCAAGTGGGTATGCTTGCGCTCATGCACTCTGAAAATTTAACAAGGAAATAAGTCGCCTCGTTCTGGGATAACCACATGAGACCAATTGAGTTCCTCTTGAATGACTTTGGCAAAGTTGCTAGCGGCATTGGGTTCGCCGTGAACAATAAATGTCTTTTCGGGGGCTTTCTTAAATCCCTTTAGCCATTGAATCAATCCTGCTTGGTCAGCGTGGGCGGATAAACCACCAATAGTATGAATCGATGCGCGTACGCTGACTTCTTTGCCCATAATTTTGACTATGGGGTTTTTATCAACGAGTCGTCTACCTAATGTACCTTGAGCCTGAAAGCCTGTAATGATGATGGCGTTTTGGCTGTAGGGAAGATTTTCTGTAAGGTGATGAAGAATGCGCCCAGCTTCGCACATACCGCTAGCTGAAATAATCACCGCACCCCCTTTGATTTTATTTAATGCCTTTGATTCTTCAACGTCTGCAACGAAGCGTAGCGTGAGCGCATCTGAATTCTTTTTGAACCAACTAAAGGCACCTTGAGCATGTTCATCTAACTCATCAAAATAACGTTCAGTAAGATGGGTGGCTGCTGTAGCCATAGGGGAGTCTACCCAAATATTGATGTGAGGTAGGCGTTTGTTGCGCACCAATTCAATCAAGATCAAAAGGATTTCTTGAGTTCTACCCACAGCAAACGCTGGCATCACAACATTGCCACCATGCTTCATGGTGTTATTGATAACTTCTACTAATTCATTTTCTGTTTCTTGGAGGCCTTTATGAAGGCGGTCGCCATAAGTTGATTCCACTAACAATACATCTGCTGATTCAATGGTGTCTGGATCTGGCATGAGCGGTTTGTTGTACATGCCGATATCACCTGATGCAACTAAGCGTTTAGTGGTGCCTTCGTGCGTGATATCGATGACAGCAATACCTGAGCCGATGATGTGGCCAGCATTACGAAAATGGGTGGCAATACCTTGCGCAGGTTCAAAAATTTGACCGTAATCATAAGATTGAAGCTGCAATAAACATTCATTGGCTTGTTTGACTGTATACAGAATGGTGGGTAATTCACCATGCCATTTACCTAATTGTTGCTTGCGTTCAGCCCTTGCAAAATCAGACTCTTGGATATGAGCGCTATCTAAAAGTAAAATTTTTAATAGGGATTCTGTCGCCTTGGTGCAATAAATAGGACCTTTAAAGCCCTGTGCACATAGGCGAGGTAATAACCCACTGTGGTCAATGTGTGCATGGGTCAGAATGATGAAGTCTAAGTCTTTTGGCTCAAATGGTAATGACTCTAAATTTTTATCGGTGGCATCTCTTCCGCCTTGGAACATGCCATAGTCAATCATGAACTTGAAATTTTGTTGACCAGTTTCACCCGTCACGTAATGACGTGACCCAGTGACTTCGCCAGCTGCACCAAAAAATTTAATATGCATATATGTCCTTAGAGCATTCATCTACGAATAAATGCAACTCTCATAGTAATTCATTTAATGTGCTCATTAGTTCTTCTACTGAGTGAGTAATTCTGATGTGGTCTAGGTGATCACCATTTAAAAATCCATGCTGATCAGCTTGCTTTAAAAAGGCGATTAATTTGTCGTAATAGCCATCCCAATTAGCAATGATGATGGGTTTGTGGTGAGCTCCAACTTGCTTGCCCGTCCATACTTCGAAAAGTTCATCTAAGGTGCCTAGCCCTCCTGGCAAAATGACAAAAGCAGCAGAGCGTTCAATCATTAAACGTTTTCTTTCAATGATGTCCTCTACGACAAATAATTCTTTCAGTTCTTGCTGTACTGGCTCCCTCGCAGTGAGTCCTTTAGGAATAATGCCGATGACATGACCATTGGCCTCAATGGCTGCGCTAGCAACGACCCCCATCAGGCCTAGCCTGCCACCACCAAAAACTAAGCCGTAGCCTGAGTCAGCAATGGCTCGGCCTAAATCACCAGCCTTGGCAATGGTGTTAAGGTTATCACCTTGCCTTGAAGCGCAAAATACACAAATATTTTTATTCATAACTGAAGCATAATCTACTCTAATCACCATCTGTATGAAATGGTTGTTAATATGGATGTTAAGTAGATATTTACATAGGAAACGATATGTTTCAATCGATTGTCTTCATTAGTGTTGGAGCCGCTTTGGGAGCGGTATCTCGTTGGTTTCTAGCTTTAGGGCTCAATGCTGTATGGGCAACCATGCCTCTAGGAACTTTAGCGGCAAATTTGGTGGGTGGATATTTGGTTGGATTGGCTAGTAGCTTTTTTGCAGCCCATGCTGATTTACCTATCGAGCTACGTTTATTGGTGATAACAGGATTTTTAGGTGGCTTAACAACTTTTTCTACATTTAGTGCTGAAGTTGTTGGGATTTTGCAGACTGGCGCTTACGTGAGAGCCTTCTTAACTATTGGAGTTCATTTGTTAGGCTCCTTGGCGCTCACTATTTTGGGTATTGCATCTTATGGTTGGTTTAAGTAAAAACATGGCTTGTTTACTTATCCAGTAATTAAAAATAAATAATTGAATAACAAAGATAGAGAAATAGTAGAGGGTGACATGATTTTAGAAATAGTTGATATCAGTATTGATCAAGCAAAACAGAAAGATTTTGAGCAAGCGGTAGCAGCCGGTGTGGCGCAGACAATCGCTTTGGCAAAAGGATTTCATGGTTATAAATTAAATGCTGGAGTGGAAAATCCAGGTCGATATATATTGATGATCTATTGGGAGACGCTTGAGAATCACACCGTTGATTTCAGAGGTTCTGATGCATTTGCTGTGTGGCGCTCACATGTAGGGCCATTTTTCTTGCAACCTCCTGTGGTTGAGCACTTCACTTTGGCCAGCAAATCTTAATTTTTTTAATAGCTTTGGCCGTAAAAAAGGCTCTTATTAAAGAGCCTTTTTAGTTCCTCAAGAAAGATTGCTGTCATTACTATCAGCAATATTAAGCTTCCATGATTGGAATTTGCTCAAGTTTTGAAGCATTCGCTTGCTCTGTGTAACGAGCTAAGAAGGCGCCTTTAGAGCTCAGTGGTAACTTCGCCCAAGCGGTATAGCCGGCGCCAGGTACAACGCGCATTGGCTCACCTTTTTGACTAAATATCTCCTCGATTACAAAGTCAGTGTTGCCATTAGGTTGAATAATTTCTAACTTATCACCAACTGAAAAGCGATTTTTAACTTCAATTTTTACAAGTTGTTTAGCTTCATCAACTTCAGTGACATTACCTACATATAAGCTACGGCCGGAGATGGAGAATCCGCGTAAATAGTTTTGGTAATCCTGGTCATGGTGTCTTTGATAGAAACCATCGGTGTAGCCACGATTTGCTAAACCTTCTAAATGACCTAATAACTCTGCGTTAAATGGACGACCTGCTACCGCATCATCGATGGCGCGTCGATAAGCTTGAGCTGTGCGCGCTACGTAGTAAGGAGATTTAGTTCTTCCTTCAATTTTGAACGAATCAATGCCCATTTCTGTTAGGCGTTGTACATGTTCAATGGCGCGTAAATCTTTTGAGTTCAAGATATAAGTGCCGTGCATATCCTCTTCAATTGGCATCCACTCGCCTGGGCGATTACCTTCTTCTAAAAGATAAATATCACCAGTTGCATCTTCAGTTGCTTGAGCTACTTTGTAGTCCCAGCGACATGAGTTAGTGCAGGTGCCTTGATTGGGGTCGCGGCGATTGAAATAGCCCGACAATAAACAGCGACCTGAGTAAGCGATGCAAAGAGCGCCATGGATAAATACTTCGATTTCCATGTCAGGGCAATCTTGGCGAACAGCTTCAATTTCATCTAAAGATAGTTCGCGTGAAAGAATTACTCGGCTAACACCAACAGATTGCCAAAACTTAGCAGCGTGACCGTTAACGGTATTCGCTTGAACTGATAAATGAATCGGCATGTCTGGCCAATTTTCCCTCACCAACATGATGAGACCTGGATCAGACATGATCAAGGCATCAGGTTTTAGAGCGATAACGGGCTCCATATCTCTGACATAGGTACGTGTTTTTGCACCATGAGGAAAGATGTTGGATACCAAATAAAACTGCTTACCTTGGGCGTGGGCGGTGTCGATACCTTCGCGCAATACTTCGATATTGCCGAAATCGTTATTGCGAACGCGTAGTGAATAGCGTGGTTGACCAGCGTAGACAGCCGTCGCTCCAAAATTGAAGGCGGTATTCAGCATGTCTAGGCTGCCAGCAGGTGCTAATAGTTCAGGTGTTTTCATAGCCCGTATTTTATGGGTTTTCGACTATTTTTGCCTGACAAGGCCGTCAATCAACGGGGAGTATTTCAGATCGTGAAGCTGGGGCTACTGAAAACGCCTAGAAACGCTCATTCGGGCCTAAATGGCGCCATTGCCCTACAGGTAAATTGCCCAGCGGAATTTGACCAATGCGGATGCGTTTGAGCCCGATCACTTTTAATCCAACTAGTTCGCACATGCGACGAATTTGTCGTTTTTTGCCTTCACGAAGAACAAAGCGGAGCTGATCTGTGTTTTGCCAGCTAACTTTGGCTGGTTTGAGTGCCGCGCCGTCAAGGCTTAAACCATGGTTGAGTAAGCGCAAGCCATCTGCTGCTAGATTGCCCTCCACGCGTACTAAGTATTCTTTTTCAATCGGACTGTTTTCACCAATTAACAATTTGGCGATGCGACCATCTTGTGTCAAAACAAGGAGCCCGCTCGAGTCAATGTCTAATCTACCGGCCGGAGCTAAGCCCCTGGTGTTGAATTTTCCAGGTAAGTGAGCCGATAGTTGGTGGACAAATTGGTTCTCAGGTGTGATCAATGAAGAGGCTGGTTTGTATTCACGATCTTCATCGTAGTGAGAAATAAAGCCAACTGGTTTGTTAAGGATGATGGTGTAGCGACGCGCTTGTTGCGCCATCGCTGCTTTTTTTAACTCAATCTTTTGGTTAGGGAAGGCGCGAGCGCCTAGTTCGCTAACAACGACGCCGTCTACTAAAACAAGACCTTGTTCAATATAGCTATCGGCTTCACGTCGTGAGCAGATGCCTTGTTCTGACATTAATTTTGAGATGCGTACTTTTTCCACGGACGAATTATCGCTTACTTCGTTAAAAATCGGTATTTAAGACTGATTTTGACTATTTTCTTTAAAGGACTCAGTTAGAGCAATTTGTAGTTTGGCGTGTATCTTGACCATTTGTTTTCTTAATAGATAAATCACAATTGCCATAAATACAGCCAAAACAACAAGCATACCCATGGGTGGAAGAATGCTGGAGCTGAGGGCTGATACCAACATTAATAATGAAATGATGGTTAAGACAGGCATCAGTTGTGCGAAAAGCTGATGGGTGGCAGCGCGATCATTTTCTGAGTGGGTGCCACTGCTTAAGCGAACATCGGCTAGTAATAAACCAAGAGCCTCTAGTTTTCTATAAATGGCAAACATGAATGGTGCTGATAATAAAACGCTCATTGCCCACATCGTAGCCTGTTGGTAATCTTCATTGAACCAAATTAAATGACCTGTATCGACATAATCATTGAGTAGCGTGAATAGTTTGGTGGCCGATAAAAATAAGGTAATCACAATGGAAGTATTAACAAAAACATGCAAGCTAATACGTCTAACAAAAGGTCTGATATCAGAGCGTAATTGGTGGTCCGCACGAATTTGACCTAGCCATAGTGAATATTGAATAAAAACATTTTTAATGCTGGCAGGGATACGTTGCCCCATCCAATGGCTCACAGGGTCAGAGCTTTTAATTAAATAAGGTGTGAAGAGTGTGGTGATGGTGGAGACTGCCACAACAATCGGATATAAAAAATCACTTGTCACATTTAAGGTGAGTCCAAGTGATGCAATGATGAATGAGAATTCACCAATTTGTGCTTTACCCATGGCAACGCGCATGGATGTGGTGCCATCGTGACCAGTGATAAAGGTGCCTAGGCTACAGGAGATAACTTTGCCTATGATGACTGCGCCGCTGATGATCGTGATAGGTAGGGCATATTTCCAAAGAATAGCTGGATCGAGCAACAACCCAATGGTTACAAAGAAAATGGCGATAAACATATCTTTGACTGGGGCAATTAATTTTTCAATGGTGTGAATGTGACGTGACTCAGCCATGATGGCGCCAATTAAGAAGGCGCCAAGCGCAACGCTGTATTCCATTTTCATGACCAGCAAGCAAAAGCCAAAGCAGAGACCTAAAACGGTGACCAAGAGCATTTCTTTGCTATGAAATTTCGCCACTAAATTTAGTAGACGTGGAATTAACATGATGCCGATAGCTAAAGATACAGTGATGAACAAAATAAGCTCGCCAACGGTCATAGCTGCTTCTAGTGGCTCTAGTTGGCCTGTGGTGGCAATACCTGTGAGCATCACAATTAAGCTAATGGCTAAGATATCTTCCACAATCAAAATGCCATAAATGAGATTGGCAAATTTTTCTTTGTTAAGACCCAGTTCTTCCAGTGCTTTCACAGTGATGGTGGTGGATGAAATGGCCATCATGGCGCCTAAGAAGATGGCATCCATCTGTTTCCAAGAAAAGAACCGGCCAATTTCATAGCCTACCCAAATTAACAGCACAATCTGAGCAATCGCCGCCACAAAGGCGGTGGCGCCTACCTTGGCAAGTTTTCTGAGGCTAAATTCAAGACCTAAGCCAAACATGAGGAAGACCACACCTAGTTCGCCAAGCGTGCGAATAGTTTTTTCATCAGAGATAAATGGAGTGGTGCTGACATATGGGCCGATAATGAGGCCTGCGATGATGTAACCTAAAACAACCGGTTGTTTTAGGTAATGGAATATCACAGTGACGACTCCAGCTACCAACATAATGACGGCTAAGTCTTTAATGAAATCCATTTCATGCATCTTTTTTGTCTCTTTTTAATTGAATGGCGATAATGTCATTATGGCTTTAATTGTTCT